>Ga0209023_10001450_pt1 | contig 31843 bp, 28 predicted proteins | sample LakOneMetagenome_FD_187468 | JGI IMG/M metagenome (GOLD analysis project Ga0209023, IMG submission 187468) | Freshwater and sediment microbial communities from Lake Erie, Canada (SPAdes) (version 2) | ecosystem: Environmental > Aquatic > Freshwater > Lentic | place: Lake Erie, Canada...
CGCCCGCCGCTGCCGCCTGGCAGCGGGCGCCGCCGCAGGCGCCGTGGCCACGGGCGCGGCAACCATGGCCAGCGGCCGGGGCGGCGGCACGGCCACGGCCTGCCGCTTCCACCACCACAACGCGCCGGCCGCCACCGCCACGATCACCACGGTAGCGCCAAAAATGATCTGGCGCACGGGCAAACGCGGCTCGGCCACCATGACCGGTTTGATTTCCGCTTGCAGGGCCGGCCCCGATGGCGAACCGCGCGCGTCCAGGTCTTGCAGCATCTTATTAATCAGGCTCATTTGGTCAGCACCCAGGTAAGACCGGCCAGGGCAGCCACGGCAGGCACGGCGGCCAGCGCCCAGCGCGGCAACGCGGTCTTGCTGGCCATGGTGTCGCGCGCCGCTTCGACCACGTGGGCGCGGCTGACCTGCTGCGTGCCCTGGCCGAAGCTGACCATCAATGCCTTGTGGGCGAGAATGTTGACCAGGCGCGGGATGCCGCCGCTGGCGCGGTACAGCTTGTTGAGAGCCTGCCGCGTGAACAGGCGCGCGCCGCCATAGCCGGCAACGCGCAGGCGGTGCAGCAGGTAATACTCCATATCGTCGCGCGTGAGCGGCCCGAGGTGATAGTGGAACGTGATGCGCTGCGCCAGCTGGCGGATCGACTCGCGCTGCAGGTTACGGTTCAATTCCGGCTGACCGAACAGGACGATTTGCAGCAGCTTGCGCTTTTCCGTTTCCAGATTGGTCAACAGGCGCAGCGCTTCCAGGCTGTCGATCGGAATGGCCTGGGCTTCGTCCAGGCACAGCAGCACACGCTTGCCGTCGGCGGCCAGTTCCAGCAAGCGGTTGGTGATGGACTTGAGCAACTGGTGCTGGTCGACGTCGCGCCCCAGCGCAATCTCGAGTTCGTCGGCCAGGGCCAGCATCAGCGTGCGCGGCTCGAGCAAGGGATTGGGAATGTAGGCAGTGACGTATTCCCTGCCCAGCGTGGCCATGAACTTGCGGCACAGCAGTGTCTTGCCGGTACCGACTTCACCGGTGATCTTGATGAAGCCTTCGCCATTGCGCGCCGCGATCAGCAAGGTGTTGAGCGCTTCCTGGGAATGCGGACTGGTAAAGAAAAAGCTGGTGTCCGGCGTGATGCCGAACGGTGCTTCGCGCAGACCGAAATGGGCCGTGTACATGGGTCAGCGCGCCTTGCCGCCGCGCGGATCGAGTTTCTCGATGCGATTGACGGCATCGAGCATGTCGTTGCCGAAGGCATTTTCGTTGGCACTGTCGACAATGGTGGGCTTGATCAACACCACCAGCTCGCGCTTTTGATTCACCCGGGCCGTGCCGCGGAACAAGGCGCCCAGCACCGGCACCGAGGCCGCGCCAGGAACGCCGGACTGGTCGTTGGTGGACGACTGGCGCATCAGGCCGCCAATGGCCACCACCCGGCCATCCTGGCCGCGCACCATGCTATCCATTTCCGAGGTGCTGGAAGCGGCCAGCGGCAGCGACAGCGTGCCCGAGCTGCCCAGGTTGATGCCTTTGGTGATGGTAGACACCTGGCTGACCGAGGGATGCACATGCAGCGTGATATTGCCCTGGCCATCGATTTGCGGGGTCACATCGAGCACCACGCCGGAAAAGAACGGTTGCAGCGTCACGCTCGGGGTGCTGGTATTGGTGCCGTTGGGGTTGCTGGCCGTGGTCGAGGTCACGCCGGTCACGTAAAACTCGTCGGTACCGATCTTGAGCACGGCTTTCTGGTTGTTGAGGGTGGCGATGCGCGGGCTCGAGAGCACATGCACCGTGCCCTGCGATTCCAGGAATGAGATCAGGGTGGCGAAATTGTTCGTCTGGAACGCCAACCCGAACAGCGAACCGGACACACTATCGGCAGCGCGCAGCATCGAACCGGCCACGCCGCCGATGCCGGGCGGACCGTTGGTGGTCATGACGGGATCGGTCTTGCTGATGGTGGTGCCCGGCTGCAGCACCCCGGCGGAGAGGCGCTGCGTGCCGTTGCGGAAAGTGGAAAAGGCCGCCCAGTTGATCCCCATCTGGAAGCTGTCGTTGAGCTCGACTTCGAGAATCTTCGCTTCCAGGATCACCTGGCGGTTGACCGACAACTGGCTTGCCTTGAGATAGGCATCGACATTGCGCAGGTCGTCCGGCATGCCGCGCACCACCACCACCCCCGATTGCGGGCTGATGACGACGGTGCGGCCATCGGCATTGCCGCCGACGATGGCTTCCAGCGCGAGCTTGAGCTCGGCCCAGAACTCGCTGTTCGAGGTCGTGCTGACCACGCTGCTGTCTTGCTGCCCATTGCCGCCATTCTGATTGTTATTGTTGTTATTGTTCTGGCCGTTCTGGTTGTTCTGATTGTTCTGGTTGGTTTGATTGTTGCCGTTGTTCTGGGCCGAGCTGACCGAGGTCGATACCACGCGCAGGCTCGACGTGCCCTTGCGGCTGCCGATCAGGTAATTGACCTGGAACACGCGCGTTTGCATGGTCAGGGGCTTGATCGAAATGCGCGTGCCATCGATGCGGTAATCGTAGCCGTACATTTCGCGGATGGCGTCGAGCGCCTCCACCATCGTCACATCCTTGAGGTTGGCGCTGATGGTGCCGCTCACGTCAGGATGGACCAGCATGTTGTAGCGCGTGCCCTCCACCAGCGAATGGTAGAACTGCTGCACCGGCACATTGTTGAAAGCGACATTGAAGCGCTCATCCATGGCGGCGCGGGCGCGCGGCAGGCTGCTGTTGATCGCGCTGACCGGCGGCAGCAGCGCGTCGGCCACCGGGTCCGCCTGGCGCTGTCCCCTGGCGTCCGCCGCCGCACCCTTTTGCAGTTCGGCGCGGATGCTGTCGTACGTCGTCAGGTCGCCCGGCACGGGCGGCGGCGGCGCGGCACAGGACGCGAGCGCGGCGCCGACGGCCATCAGGACAAGGAGGGAAATTTTCTGCATACGGTCTCGGTGGTTATGGTTGGCCGGCGGCCGCGCGCTGCGCCGGCCGGAACAGGGTCAGTGTGCTGCGCCGGGTGCCGTGCCGGAGTACGACCTCGTTGGCGCGGATCGCTTCGACCACCGCGCCATCGACGCGCTGGCCTTCGCGCACAGTCTTGCCATCGATAACAGCAATGCGCCGCCCCCCGGCGTTGCGCGAGAGCAGGATCGACTGCAGCTGGGGACCGGCCGCCGCCGGCGCGTTGCCTGGCGCGGGCGCGCTCAAGCTGGCCGGCGGACGGGTGGGATCGTTCATGACCTCTTGCTGGGCCAGCGCCAGCGTGGCGGGCCCTGCCAGCAGTACCAGCGTCCACGCGCGTGCCGCCCTGTTCATAATTGGACCCATTTCTTGTCAAGATTGACCGTATAGATGACCAGCGTCAGGGTCGCTTGCGGATAGGCATCGACGTGCATGCGCGCGCTGCCCCAGAACAGCTGGCCCGGCATGCCTTCGAGTGCATCCAGATAGGCGACCATGTCGGCATACTTGCCTTGCACGACGATCTCGACGCCATGCCGGTGCAGCAATGGCGCTGGCGCCGCCGCACCACCTGCCGCTGCGGCTGCCGCTGCCGGTGGCGCGGGCGCGTCGGCGGCCGGCTCGGTCTCGCCATCGCGCAAGGTGCGCATCCCGGCCAGCTTGAGGTTGGGCTGGGAACGCAACAGCTTCTCCAGCAAGCCGCTCATGCGCTCGGCCGGTACCATGCCCTGCTGCATGGCCGTCAGCGCGGCGCGCAGGCGCGCGGCATCGGCGCGCAGCTGGACCAGGCGCGCGCGCTCGGCCGCGTCCGGATCCTGGGAATGGGCCACGATGGTCTGGGTGATGTCCGCCTCCACGCCGCTGATGTTGTCCTGCTGCGAGCCCATGGTCATGAGCAGCGCCTTTTGCCCCGTGTAGGCGGGGTTGAGGAAGAAGAAAAAGGCGGTAAAGATGATCAGTCCGGCCATCATGGCAAACAGCAAGGCCCGTTCGCGCAAGGTCAGGGCATCGATCCGGCCGCTCAGCCTTGTCCAGAACTGCTTGAGCGGCTTCATTGGTTCACCGCCGCAAGCTGGGCTCTGCCTGGCGTCGACTGCAAACTGAACTGGAGGTAGACGGGCGCGGCCGCCTTGGCGCCGCTGCCATCGGCCTGCGCAGGCGGCCCGATGCGCAGCGTGGAGAACGATTGGCCCTTCAGCGCCGCTTCCTGGGACAGGCGCTGCATATACTGCGGCACCAGCGCCGCCTGCAGCGCATTGCCTTGCAGGCCAATGCTGGCGCCGCCGTTATCGATCGCAATGTCGGTCAGCCACAGGCCTTCGACATCCTGGCGCGCCAGCGCGCGCAACACGGCGGAAAACCCGCGCACGTCGCCAACGCCGCCGCGCGCGATGGTGTCGCGGGCGTTGGCCAGCATGGCCAGCTCCTGCTCGGCGGCCTTGATTTCCAGCGGCAGCGTGGCGCTCCTGGCGCGCGGGGCGTACTGCACCTTGATCTCGCCCAGCTTTTGCTGGCGCGCTGCCAGACGCGCGTCGGTGCTGGCCGCCTGCGCCTGGAGCGCGCGCAGGCGCAGGCCGGCGTCCCAGGCCAGCAAGGCGCAGGCCACGCAAATGATGGCCAGCGCTTGCGCCATGGTCGCACTCGAGAAGTATTTCTTCTGCTTGCGGAAGATCGGGTTGAACAGGTTGATCTGCTGGCTCACAGGACCGTCTCCTCCAAGCGCAGGGCGGCGCCCAGGACCAGAAACTGGCGCTGCTGCCGGGACGGGTCCTGCAGCTCGGGCACCTTGCTCAGATCGAGGACGCTGTTCAGGTCGAGCGCGTCGACCGGCATGTAGAGGTTCGACGACAGATAGTCGTGCAACGAAGAACTGGCCAGCGGCGCCAGCACCAGGCGCGACACGGTCACAAAATGGAATTGGCGATCGAAGTGGTCGAGCGAGCGCTGCAGTTCAAGCGTGATCTTGTCGAAGATCTGGTTGCGCCGGTCCGGGTCGCTTTCCATGACCTGCGCGAGCGTGACATCGATGCGGCGCGACAGGTACAGCTCGGCGCGGAAGGTCACCGTCAGCAAGCCCCCGTCGTCGTTAAACGAGAGCATGCCCAGACCGCGCCCTTCCGGTTCCAGCATGGCCGAAATATTGCGCTGCGCCATCTCGGGAATGTCGATGACTTCCATCGCAATCTTGGCATCGGTGAACAGGCGCATGCGCGCCTCGATCACGCTGTTGCGCGCCGCCACGGCAAACATCGACTGGCTGCGGCCGTTGGCGTTGGGGTCGGGCGGAATATCGAGCACATCGATGGTGGCATCGTCGACACGAAAATCGAGCATGTCCTTGAGACGCCAGCGCACGGCGGCCTTGAGTTCGTCGGCCTGCACGTTGGGCGACTCCACCGCCAGCATCTGGTAGTCGCGCCCGCCCAGCAGCGTGGCGCAATGGTATTGGGCGGCATGGACGTCGCGCGCGATCTTGTCGAGCGCCTCGGCAGTAACAGGCTGCTTGAGCGGCACGAAGCCGGCTTGTTCCACCAACGGTTTGGCGCCGTGCACGCGCGTGATGCGGCTTGTACACACGCCATCGGCCGTCAAGCCGAAAGCGAGCAATCCGTTCAACTTTTTTGTTTTACCGAAAAAACCCATGCAGTCGATCCATCGCGCAACGATTTAACAAAATGCGGCCCTAGCGCCTTGATTATATTCACATTCCCTGTGCGCTCCCCTGTTTTTTCATTGGAGCAACCAATTTGCGACAGATTCCTAGTTCAATAGGTTTCGCGCATGTGGATCACCGGTCCTGACTTGTACACGCCAAAGGTGGCGCGGCCCGCGCCAGGCAGGTAGGGATAGGTCGAACGCAGCACCGCGCTGCCTTTGCTGGCCGGCGCGGGCGCGGGTTTGGCCAGCACCGCCTTGCCCTCCCCGGCCTGCAGCGCGCCGCCGCTGCTCACCTTGGCCATGCTCATGTTCGCTGCGCTGATCCCGCCTGTGTAACTGTCCATGGTGAAGTCGCTCACCAGCATCGGCGTGCAACTGTCGAGCGTGTTGAGGGCGTAACCGCTGCCGTTCCAGTACTGCGCGCTGGCCTTGAGCGTGAGGCTGAGCAGCTCCGAGCCATAGCCGTTGGCCAGGTACAGGCGGCCGTAGCGTGCGATGCCGGTGTCGACCAGGCCATGGTTGGCCGTGCCGGCGGTCAGGTTGACGGTATCAATCGTATAGGCGTCGAGCTTGACGCCGTCGGCGTCGACCGGCGCGATCCCGACCTTGAGCGTGCCGAACGGGCCCACCGGTGTGACGCCTCGGTACAGCGTCAGGGGCGCGGCCACGTCGGCCGCTTCCCCCGCCACAAAGCTGCCCACCACGGTCCCCGGGGTGTGGCAGGGATGGGCAGGCGTGGCACCGCAGACCGGGAACGGCGTGCGCACGGCCGTGGCCGGCGGATCGTTGATCACGCCCAGGCCGAGCTGGGTCGGCAAGTTCAGCCGCGCGAAGCTGCCCGCGTAATTCTGGGTGGTGTCGCCGGCGCCGTTTTGCGCCGTCAGCGTGAAGGTGGGCCGCATCTGTTCGCCCAGGTAGCTGAAGGTCGATGCCGAACAGGCGGCGATCGCACTGCGGTGGACGATGTTGCCGGCGCTCAGAGCAAAGTGATCGGGAATGAAGCGGCCGAAATACGCGGTCGCGGCGGTATTGCCGAAGTAGCAGCCCAGCCTGCCGCTGGCGTCCGCCACATTGGGGTCGGACGGCGCCATGTCGGTGCCCAGGTCGGCATTGCTGAAGCATTCGGGCGCAGGCTTGTTCATGTCGACGGCGGCAAACTCGCCGCTGTCGTAGACACCGTATGGCAGCAGCCGGAAGTATCCCGCCTCCGAATAGGTGAGCTGGTTGGCCACGGTGGGCAGCGCGGGCGCCGCCACGCCCACCCCGTCGACCGTGCCGGCATTCGCTTGCAGCGAATCGGCCATCTCCCCGTTCACGTACAGGGTGCCGTTGTAACCGGCCGAGGTGGCCGCGTTGAGGGTAAAGGGTGTGCTGCCCGCCTTGAGCACGGGGGTGGCGCTGGCGCTGGCGCCGCCCGCATCGGCGCCCATGCCGCTGGCGGTCACCGTGGCGCTGGACGGACGGATGGCGAAATTGTCCGACGAACACTGCACCTGGCTGCCCGAGGTCATGCGCACGCGCACGTCGCGCGCCGCGCTGCTGGGCGTGAAGGTGACCGAGCGCCGCCCCGCATTCGTTCCCGTGTACGTGAACGAGACCGTGTCGGAGACGGCGCTGGTACTGCAGCCGGAGCCGCTGGCCGTCACCAGGGTCGCTGCCACGGTCGAGGTGGCCGCCGTGTTGATGACGCCGCTGTTCAGGGCCAGCACATCGAGGGTCAGCGTGCCGCCGCCGATGCGTTTGGTATAGATGGGCGTATTGTTGGTTTTGCCCACTTCCACCGCATCGAAGCCGCATGAGCCATTGCTAAATACCATCGCGCAATCGCCAGCCGTGCTCCCCTTGTAGCATTGCAGGGCCGCCGTGGTGGCCGACGGCGACGTGACCGTACCGGACAGGGCCACCGTGCCGGCGCTGGCGTTGGCGAGGGTCACGCTGGCGTTTCCGGTTGTAAACGTGACCGGATTGGCCGACCAGGTGCCGACGTTGCCCAGGCTGGCGCTGACGCTGCCGGTGTACAGGCTGGTGCAGGCCGCATTGGCGCACGCCTTCAGGCTGATCGTCTCTTTCGCGCAGGTCAGCGCGCTGCCATCGTGGATCAGGCGCACATGGTTGAGCGCGGCCACGGCCGGCCCGGTGTTGATGGCCGACGTCACGCTCTTGGTGGTGCTCGAGCCGCTGCTGCAGCGCGTGGCGCTCCAGGACGCCACATTGAGCGTGAACACGCCCTGGCTGGTCGGCGCATCGACCTGGAAAGTGCGCGTGTAGGTGCCGTTGGAGCGGATGTCGGGCGAATAGTAGCACCAGGCCAGGTCGCTCCAGGGCGCCGTGGTAAACGTGGTCGACCGCCAGGGCGTGCCGTTGGTCAGCACCACGGTCACCGAGATGGTCAGCGTATCGCCCGGGGACACAGTGACGCTGGCGGCGCCGTTGACCAGCACCTGGGTCACGGTGGCCGAGGCCAGCGCCGGCGCGCCCGGCCAGGCCAGCAGACACAGGGCCAGCAGCGCGGCGCGGCCGGCATGCAGGACAAGACGCATGCGCGCCGGCACGGTGGTCTTCATCAGTTCAACTCCGCTTGCACACGGCGCTGCACATAGTCGCCGTTCGGGCTGGCATTCGGGCAGCCCGACGCGCCCGGCTGGTTGCACGCGACCGCGGCGATGCTCCAGCGGTTGGTGGTATCGCCCACCGCATTGCCGGTCTTGGCGGTGCACGTCACGGTGACGCTGAAATTGCGCAGGTTGCCATCGGCGGGCAAGGCGAAGGTCTGGGGCGAGGCAAAGCACGCCACCGACGGCGGCTGCACGCGCAATTGCTGGAACAAGCCCCATTCCAGGCCGCTGCGCGCCGCCTGGTAGGCCTGGCTGCCGAGCAGGTCCAGTCCCGCGGCGGCCTGCTGCGCGCCCGACACCCGTACCACCGCCGCGGCCAGCACGGCCAGCAGCACGACCAGGAACACCGCCGTGATCAGGCTGATGCCGCGCGCGCGGCGCGGCAAGGGAAAGCGGAGACGGTTCATGGGGTATTGTCCACGTGCACCTGGTGCACCAAATTGACGGTCTGGCTGCCGCCCCGCGGGCGCACGCCCAGCGTGATGCCGACCAGGCCGCTGTGCTGGTTGGCCAGACTGGCATAGCGGAAGTCGCAACTGACCACGTTCTCGGCCAGCAGCGCGCTGCTGCCGCCCGCCGGAATGGCGCTCTGGGCGGCCTGGATCGCATACCCCCAGTAGCGCGTCAGGCGCCCGGTGGCCGTGTCGCAGCGCCAGGTCACGGGCGTGCTCACCACCTGGAAGCGCCGGGCCGGCGACATCAGCGCCACGCCCGCCGCACTCTGGGCGGCAAACACATTGGTGGCCATGGTGATCGTGCTGCCGGTCAGCGAGGCAATCTGGGCGCGGTTGCACAGCACGCTGCAATCCCAGGCATTGCCCGGTTCCTGGCCGGGGCCCAGGTTGTACACCACCACGTAGTCGCCCACCACCGGCGCGGTGCGCCCGCCGGGCACGCCGCCTACCACGGTAAACGTGCGCTGGGTGGCATCGTTCCAGTTCAGGTAGCTGCCGCCGCCCGGGGTATCGATATCGTCTTCGGCCAGGTAGCGCAGCCCGCCCCGGGTTTCCAGGTATTCGATCGAGGTGCCGCTCACGCGGATCGAATTGGGCAGGGCCAGGCGCAAGTCGCGCGTCAGGCGGCGCATGGCATGGTCGGCCATGTCGGCGTCTTCGCCCCGCTTGACGGCATCGAGATAGCTGTTGACGGGCACCCGGATGAAGACGGTCATCATGGTCGCCACCACGGCCGTGACGACCATCACGGCGACCGCTTCGAGCAGGGTAAAGCCGCGCTGGCGCAAGGTGGTCATGGCGTGCTGTTGGGCGCGTAACGCGTCCGGTAACTATCGAGCACGATGTGCTCGTTGGCGCCGTAGGTCACGTCCACCGTGACGTGCAGCGCATCGTTGTCGGCCGTGCCGCCCGCATTGCCCACGCGCAGACCTGGCGGGCCGATGGCGGCAGGATCGATCCGCACCTTGGCCTTGTAGTTGGCCGACACCATGGTACTGCCGGTCACATCGGTGATCAGGCCGCTGCTGTCGCCGGGTGTCATCGAGGTGGCAACGCCAAGCGCCCCCACGTAATCGTTGACGTTGAAGTAAGGGCGCGTCTCGCCCGCCACCTGCAAGCCGACATTTTCGCGCAGCGCGGCATTGGCGCACCCGGCCGCGCTGGTGGCCGTTTCCGCCGCCGTGTCGCTGGGATGGCAATACGTAAACTTGGCCAGCATGACTTCTTCGAGCAAGGCTTCGGCCACCAGCATGGCTTGCTTGCGCTGCCAGGGATCGGCGCTGCGCGTGCTGGTGTAGCCGATCACGCCGACCATGCCGGCGGCGGCGACGCCGACGATCACGATAAAAATGATCAGCTCGATCATGGTCAGGCCGCGCGCGCGCCGCACCGCGCCAGGGTGGCCGCTAGTGGACATAGCCGGTCTCCGCTTCGACGGTGAAGCTGCGCGTCACCCCGCCCGCAGTGGTGGCCACGGCCAGGGTGGCAAAGGTCGACACGGCGGTCGGCGCCACGTCGGCGAGGGCGAACGGTTTGCCCAGCGCATCGAAATAAAATTGGGTGTTTGCGCTGAGCGTCACGCCGGCCGGCGGCGCCTCGCACGCCCAGGCCGTGTCGGCGCAGGCGGCGATGGTGGCGCTGCTGTTGCTGTTGCCGCCGGCCGGCCCGGACACGCGCGTGCCGGCCGCGCAGCCGGACTGGTAGCACAAGGCCACGCCGCTGCTGTTGATGCGCACATAGACGTTGCGGTTCTGGGCAATCGCCACCCGCTGGCCATAGCGCACCAGCGATGCGGCCTGGTCGGCAAACGCACGGCTGTCGAAGCCGCCCCGATCGGTCAGGCGCGAAGCCGCCACCGCGCCCAGGATGCCGATGACGATGATGACGACGATCAGTTCCACCAGCGTGAAGCCGCGCTGGTACCGCACTGGCAGAGCTGAGGGAAATCGCGCCATCCTGATCGTCATCGTATCGTCGTGGTTTCTATTCTACAAAAGAAAACAGGCCAATTGCTTGGCCTGTTCGCGTGACCGGCAAGCGCCCTTAGTTGCAGTTGGCGATGACCAGGTCGGTGGTGGTGAAGATCGGTGCGACCACGGTCGGCTGCACGCCGGCCGAACCGGCGCTCTGGGTCGCTTCGGTATAGCTGAAGCGGCACAGCGGATGGCCCGCATCGGCGGCCACGGTGAAGGTGGTGGCCGAGGTGGCGCTGCCGCCCGGAATGGCCGTGCTCAGCGCATAATCGCTGGTCGACAGATTGGCCGCCAGGGCGATGCCGCTGGTACCGGCGGTCACCACGGTGTTCGGGGTGTAACCGTCGCCGCCGACGTCGGGATAGCCGCCGATGGTCGGAATGGCAGTCCCTTCGGCAGTGACGATCGTGGCGACCTGGGCCGTGCCGCCGGTGCCGCAGGCGGCGCAACCGAGCACGCCGCCATTGACCATCCAGGCCGCGTGGGCGGTGCCGGAGGCGGCCTTGACGGCGCCCAGGGCCGCTTGCATCTTGGCCAGGCGCGCCTGGCCGGACATGTCGAACATGCGCGGCAATGCGGTGGCGGCGAGGATGCCGAGAATGACGATCACGACGATCAGTTCGATCAGGGTAAAGCCGCGTTGTGCCATGTTGCCGGAAAATTGAGGTGCTTTCATATGTGAACTCCTACGATCGTCAAAGGTGGGTTGGCGAATTGCTTCGCTGCTGAGATTTAGTCGATGACTTTGCGTAACACAACGCCATCCATAGTCGTGCTTACTGACGTCTCGGCAGGTTTTAGGCCGTTTGCGTCGTCCAGGCTGTTGATCAATGAAACACGGTACGCGTAACGTGCGGTTTCATTTGCATGGGGTGTTGCACCAGTACGTTTAATATACACGAGCAACAAATTTTTTCGGTTGAAATACCAATTCCCTGGGGAAATTTTTTCCTTTTGTGGCGAATAGTACTCACCTGCGTAATTTGCTGGCTTTTGTGCCAACAGGTCCATGGGATTGATCGTTAATAACTTGTCCAGTTCGCGCGCTTGCCCTCTTGCCACCAGCTGTCCCGCGCGCAAAGCCAGGCTGCTGCGCAGGATCCCCAGCGTGTTTTCCATGGCCGCCATGTCCGCCTGTTCCTGGTAGAGGCTCAGGCGCGTGAGCAGCATGCCGGCCAGGATCGCACTGATGGCGAAGACCACCGCCAGTTCGAACAGCGAAAAGCCGCGCGCGCGCCTCATTTGGCCATGGCCGCCTTGCCCAGGTCCCAGATCGGCAGGAAGATCCCCAGCGCCAGGATAGTGACCAGGACGCCCAGAAAGACAATCAGGATCGGTTCGATCTGCGCCGACAGGGTCTTGAGTTCGTAATCGACTTCGCGCTCGTACATCTGCGCAATCTCGTCCATCATTTCATCGAGCGAACCGGTCTCCTCGCCCACGGCAATCATTTGCAGCACGATGGGCGTGAACACATTGGCCGCCGCCGCCGTGCGCAGGATGCTTTCGCCGCGCTCGACGCCATCGCGCATCTGCTCGATGCGCGCGCCCAGATAGGCATTGTCGACCGTCTGCGACACGGTGGTAAGCGCCTGCACGATGGGCACGCCGCTACGGCTGGACAGGGCGAAGCTGCGCGCGAAGCGGGCCATCGTGCCCTTCATGATGATCTTGCCGGCAATGGGCAAGCCCAGCTTGCGCCGGTCCCAGTCATAGCGCCCCTTCTCGCTGTTGACGTACATGCGCCAGCCGACGAGCGCCAGAATCGCCAGGACAATCAGGAACGGCCAGTACTTGACCGTGAACTGGGAGGAATTGATCAGGATCCGGGTCATCAGCGGCAGCTCGGTCTTGAAGCTGGCGAACACCTTCTGGAACTGGGGAATGACGAACACATTGACCACGACGATGGCGATCGCCATGGCAATCATGACGAAGCTCGGGTAGCGCAGCGCCGACTTGATGCGCTGGCGCATCTCGCGGTCGAACTCGAGGTGGTCGAACAGGCGCAGGAACACGTCTTCCAGGCGGCCTGTCATTTCGCCCACGCGCACCATGCTCAAATAGAAATTATCGAACACCTGCGGATGGCGCCGCATCGACGACGACAGTTCGCGCCCGGCGTCGAGCGACTCGCGCAAGTCGCCGATGACGCGCGCGAACGCCTTGTTGGTGGCCGATTCCTGCAGCCCGGCCAGGCCGCGCATGATCGGCACGCCCGACTTGAGCAGGGTATAGAGCTGGCGGCTGAACAGTTGCACGTCCAGCGACGTCACCTTGCGTTCCCACAGCGCCGCCCAGCCGCCGTCGCTACTGCCGGCGGCCACGGGCTTTTTCGATTCCTGGATATCGACCGGGGTAATGCCGGTGCTAAACAGCTGGGATGCGATGGCATTCGCATCGGCGCCCTCGAGCACGCCCTGCAGCATGTCGCCGCGCGCGTTGCGCCCCTTGTAGGCGTAGAACGGCACCTCAATCCTCCAGCTGGTTACTGATGCGCATGGCTTCGGCCACCGTGCTGCGGCCCTGCACCGCCAGCGACACCGCATGGCGGCGCATGGTCTCGCCCGCCATCTGGGCCTGGGCGGCGCGCAGGAAGAAGCCGGGATCGGCATGGTTGGCGGCGTCGACCACCTCCTTGGTCATTTCCAGCAATTCATAGACGCCGGTGCGACCGCGGTACCCCATGCCGTTGCAATGCGAACAGCCTTTGCCATGGAAGAAGGTGACGCTGTCGACCGTGTCGGCCAGCTCGGTGCGCAGGAATGCCCGCTCGGCCGGGGTGATCGCGTGCGCTTCGCTGCAGCTTTCGCAAATCTTGCGCACCAGGCGCTGGGCCAGCACCGCTTGCAGGGAACTGCCGACCATGTAGCGCGGCACCCCCATGTCCATCAGCCGCAGCGGGGTGCTGGCGGCATCGTTGGTGTGCAGGGTCGACAGCACCAGGTGGCCCGTCATGGCGGCGCGCAGGCCGATCTGGGCAGTTTCCTGGTCGCGCATCTCGCCCACCAGCACGATGTCGGGATCCTGGCGCAGGGCCGAGCGCAACACGCGCGCGAACGTCAGGTCGATCTTGTCGTTGACCTGGACCTGGTTGATGCCGTGCAGGCGGTATTCGACGGGGTCTTCGACGGTGATCAATTTTTTCTCGGCCGAATTGAGTTCGGCCAGCGCACTGTAGAGCGTGGTGGTCTTGCCGCTGCCGGTCGGCCCCGTGACCAGCACCAGGCCGTTCGGACGCTGGACAATGGCGCGAAACTGCGCGACCAGCTTGGGCGGCATGCCGATCGCGTCCAGGCGCAGCGTGGTGCCGCCCTGGTTGAGCAAGCGCATCACGATCGATTCGCCATACTGGGTCGGCATGGTCGAAATGCGCACATCGACACGCTGCTGCTTGACCTTGACGGCGAAGCGGCCATCCTGAGGCAGGCGCTTTTCCGAGATGTCCAGGTCGGACATCAGTTTCAGGCGCAGCGCCAGCGGCGTGGCCACCTTGATGTCGGCTTCGGTCTGCAGGTGCAGCACGCCATCGATGCGAAAGCGGATGTGCAGGCGCGACTCCATCGGCTCGATATGGATGTCGGAGGCGCGCACCTGGGTGGCATCGTCGAACACCGATTGCAGCAGCTTGACGATGGGCGCTTCTTCCAGGTTCGGGTTGGCGGCGGCCAGGGCGCCGAAGTCGACGAAGCTGTCGCCCAGGTCGGCCTCGACCTCGCGCGCGAAATCGGTGATCTCGTCGGTGCGCCGGTAAATGCGGTCGATGGTGGCCAGCACCTCGGTCTCGTTGACGACCGCCAGCGCAATGTTGCGTTTGACCTGGCGGCTGATCTCGTCGTAGGCGAACAGGTCGGTCGGGTCGGACAGGCCGATCAGCAGCGCATCGCGCTGGTCTTCCAGCGCAATGGCGCGAAAGCGGCGCGCCTGGGTTTCCGGCAGCAGCCGCACCACGTCCGGATTGATATGGTAAAACTTGAGATTAATATAAGGAATGTCGAGCTGCTTGGCCAGCGCGCCCGAAATCTGTTCTTCGGTGACGTAGCCGCTTTCGACGAACACGCGGCCCAGCTTGCGGCCGGTGCGCTTCTGGTCTTGCAGTGCCAGCCCCAGCTGTTCTTCCGACAACAGCTTTTGCTGCACCAGGATTTCGCCCAATCGCACCTTTTCCGGCCTGGCCATCGCTACCCTTCATGAGTGACATGCTCGCGCTTCATTCTATGTCAGAAACAGGCGAATTTTGTCGAGAAGAATGATTTTGTGCAGCGAGATTGTTAAATCGCGACAGTCCGGTTCGCCAACCGGCAAGCCTGCGATGGGATAAAATCAACCCGGTCCTGCCCGAACAACAGCTCCCGCCACGCCCACGCGCAGGCGGCGGCGTCACCATCGATTGCCATGTCCCTGTCCTCGCCTTCCCGCCGCCGCATTTACCTGATGCGCCACGGCAGCGTTTCCTACTTCGACCAGGCGGGCAACCCCGTGCTGCCGGAAACGGTGTCCCTGACCGCCAGCGGGCGCGCCCAGGCCACGGCCGCCGGCCGGGTGTTCGCCGACGCCGGCGTGCGCTTCGACCGGGTGATCGTGTCCGGCCTGCCGCGCACCGTCCAGACCGCCGAACACGTGCTGGCCGAGACGGGTCAGCAGATCGCCATCGACGCCTGGCCCGCGCTCGAAGAGATCCGCGGCGGACGCCTGTCGCAGATTCCCGACCACGGCCTGCGCGACGCCTTCATGGGCGTGTTCGAAGGCATGGTGGCCGAAGAGCAGCGTTTCCTGGGTGGCGAATCGGTGGGCGAGCTGATGGACCGGGTGCATCCGGCCATGGACCGGTTGCGCGCCGATCCCGACTGGGATACCGCGCTGCTGGTGCTGCATGGCGGCGTCAACTGCGCCATCCTGTCGCTGGCCCTGACCGGACAGCGGCTGTTCCTGGGCGCCCTGGCCCAGACGCCCGCCTGCATCAATGCCCTCGATGTGGGCGCCGACCCGCGCGACTGGGTGGTGCGCTTCATGAACTTCGCGCCGCCCATCCCGCTCCAGGACGATACCCGCAGCACCACCATGGAACAGTTATATGCGCAATATCTCAAGTCGCGCTGAGCCGGCCGGCAAATAAATAGTACGGGCGTGCTTTTCATCGGCTAGAATAGGCCAACGATAACGCAGGAGACACGATGTTCGACGACATGATGGGCACCAAACCGGTGTCCGAGCGCCAGAAATTCGACCTTGCCGCCCTGGCCGCCTACATGCGCGCGCACGTGCCGGGTTTTCCCGACGGTCCCGTCACGGCCGAGCAATTCAAGGGCGGCCAGTCCAACCCCACCTTCAAGATCGGCGCCGGCGGCCAGTACTATGTGCTGCGCACCAAGCCGGGTCCGGCGGCCAGGCTGCTGCCGTCGGCGCACGCGATCGAGCGCGAATTTCGCGTCATGGATGCACTGCAAAAGGCCGGCTTTCCGGCCGCGCGCCAGTACGCGCTGTGCACCGACGAAGCGGTGATCGGGCGCGCCTTCTATGTCATGGAATTCATCGAGGGCCGGGTGCTGTGGGACCAGTCGCTGCCGGGCATGAGCCCGGCCGAGCGGGCCGCCATCTACGATGAACTGAACCGCGTCATTGCCCTCCTCCACACCACCGATTACGCGGCCATCGGCCTGGCCGACTTCGGCAAGCCGGGCAATTACTTCGCGCGCCAGATCGAACGCTGGACCAGGCAATACCAGGCCTCGGCCACCGAGACCATCGCCGCCATGGATGACCTGATCGCCTGGCTGCCGCAGCATATTCCGCCCGGCGACGACACCGCCATCGTGCATGGCGACTTCCGCCTCGACAACATGATCTTCCATCCGACCGAGCCGCGCATCCTCGCCGTGCTCGACTGGGAACTGTCGACCCTGGGTCACCCGGCCGCCGACTTCTCGTACCACTGCATGAGCTGGCACATCGCCCCCGGCCAGTTCCGCGGCATTGCCGGCTTGCCGCTGGCCGAGATGGGCATCCCAAGCCAGGAAGCGTATATCGCCGCCTACTGCGCCCGCACCGGCAAGACGATCCGCATCGAGGACTTCAATTTCTATCTCGCCTACAACATGTTCCGCCTGGCCGGCATCATGCAGGGCATCATGAAACGCTATGTCGACGGCACCGCGTCCAGCGCCCAGGCGCTGCAGAACGGCAAGGCCGCCCGCCCCATGGCCGAACTGGGCTGGACCTATGCCCAGCGCGCCATGTCACTTTCGAAGGAACCGCAATGAATTTCGATTATTCCGACCGCTGCAAGGAACTGCAAGGGCGCCTGCTGGCGTTCATGGATGCGCACATCTATCCCAACGAGCAAGCGTTCAAGAAGGAAGTCGACGCCAATGGCACCGTGCGCGGCAACCGCTGGATTCCCACCGAGCTGATCGAGCGGCTCAAGCCGCTGGCGCGCGAACAGGGACTGTGGAACCTGTTCCTGCCCAAATCGGCGCGCGCGCCGGAAGGCTTGTCCAACCTCGATTACGCCCCCCTGTGCGAAATCATGGGCCGCGTGGTGTGGGCCCCGGAAGTGTTCAACTGCGCCGCGCCCGACACGGGCAACATGGAAACCATCGAACGCTACGGCACCGAAGAACACAAGCGCCAGTGGCTCGAACCCTTGCTGCGCGGCGAGATCCGCTCCGCCTTCGCCATGACCGAACCGGCCGTGGCGTCGTCGGATGCGACCAACATCGAAACGCGCATCGAGCGCGACGGCGACGCCTACGTCATCAACGGGCGCAAATGGTGGATTTCCGGCGCGGGCGACCCGCGCTGCAAGATTTATATCGTCATGGGCAAGACCGACGTCACGGCAGCGCGCCATGCCCAGCAATCGATGATCCTGGTCCCGGCCGACACGCCCGGCATCACCGTGGTGCGCCCGCTGCCCGTGTTCGGCTACGACGACGCGCCCCACGGCCACTGCGAAATCCTGTTCGAGAACGTGCGCGTGCCGGCTGCCAACCTGCTGCTCGGCGAAGGGCGCGGCTTCGAGATCGCCCAGGGCCGGCTGGGACCGGGCCGCATCCACCACTGCATGCGCGCCATCGGCGTGGCCGAGCGCGCGCTGGAACTGATGTGCCAGCGCCTGGGCAGCCGGGTCGCCTTCGGCAAGAAGATCGCCGACCAGAGCGTGTGGCGCGAGCGCATTGCCGAGTCGCGCATCCAGATCGATACGGCGCGGCTGCTCACGCTCAAGACCGCGTCATTGATGGATACGGTGGGCAACAAGCACGCGCAGGCGGAAATTGCCATGATCAAGGTGCTGGCGCCAAATGTCGCGCAGCAAGTGCTCGACTGGGCCATCCAGGCCCACGGCGCGGCCGGCGTGTCGGACGAGTTCCCGCTGGCGTATCAGTGGGCGGGCAACCGCACGCTGCGCCTGGCCGACGGCCCCGACGAAGTGCACCGCAACGCCATCGCCAAGCTGGAACTGGCCAAGCACATGCCGCTGGCCGAAAGCACGGCGCTGCCGGTGACGCGCAGCTGAGCCACTGAGTGAGCCACTGAGCTGGCGGCCGCCGCGCCGCCAGCGCCGCATGACGTGCATTTTGTTCAACGTACCACTTCGTGTTGTCTGCACGTAAAGTACTTTGAAGAAATCGGTGCCTCGGCTACCATCAGGCATGAGGTGGCGCCGGTGCGCCACGGTGCGCGCGGCGGAGGCAATTTCGGTGCAGTTTTTTTCACGTCAAACACTTCCCTCGATCCGCTCGAAAACGGCGATGCTGGTGCTGGCGTGTCTATTGCCGACCCTGATCGGGTTTGGCGCCCTGACCTACGATTCCTACCGGCGCGACAACGCCGGCCTGCTGCTCGAGGCCGACCGCATGGCGCGCTCGCTGCTGGCGGCCGTCGATCGCGATCTCGAAACGGCTGAAACGGCAGCGCGCGCCCTGGCCAGTTCACCCAGCCTGGCCAGCGGCGACCTGGCCAGTTTCCATGCGCAGGCGCGCAGCATCCTGCGCCCCGAACTGTCGGCCGTCGCCTTCGTGCTGAGCGACCGCGAAGGCACGCCCCTGCTTAGCACCCGTCTGCCGTACGGCAGCGCGCTGCCGCCCAACGCCAACGCCGCCACCATCCGCAGCGCCTTCAATAGCGGCGATGTGACCACCTCGGACCTGGCGCGCAGCGCGCCCGACCAGCCCTACCGCATCTCGGTGGACGTGCCGGTGCGGCGCGATGGCGAGGTGGTCTATGTGCTGTCGGCCCAGCTCTCGCCCGAACGCATGACCCCGTTGATCGGCGAAATCAACCTGCCCAAGGGCTGGCACGCGGCCGTGCTGGACGCCCGCTACCGGGTCGTCACCCGCAGCCGCGACCCGCAGCGCTGGGTAGGCCAGCCGACCCACCCCAGCCTGATGGCGGCGCTGCAGCAGTCCAGCCATGGCGTGCTCGATCTGGTCACCCGCGACGGCCTCCCGGTGCAAGTGGTGTACCTGCGCACACCCCAGCGCGGCTGGGTGGCCAACATCGGCGTGCCGCACGAAGTCGCCTATGCCGGCGTGCGCGCCTCGATATCGAACCTGTTCCTGTGCGTAGCCGGGCTGATGGCGATCGGCTTCCTGTATGCCTGGGTCATCGGCGGACGGATCCAGCGCTCGGTGCGCGCCCTGTGCGCGCCAGCCAAGGCGCTCGGACGCGGCGAGCCGCTGGTGCTGCCGCGTTTGCGCGTGCGCGAGGCGGCCGAGGTGGGCGCTGCCCTCAAGCAGGTCGAAGCGCAGCTGCTGGCCCACCGCAGCGGTCTGGAAGACCGGGTACGCGAGCGCACCACCGAACTGCAAAACGCCTACGCGCTGCTGGAAAACGTCTACGCGACGACGCCGGCCGGCCTGGCCCTGCTCGACACCGACCTGCGCATCGTGATGATCAACGACTACCTGGCGCGCATCAACGCCAAGACGCCGGCCGAGCATATCGGCCGCACCTTGCCGGAGCTGCTCGGCCCCATCGGGGTCGAGTACGAACGCGCCTACCGCCAGGTGCGCGACACGGGCCAGCCGCTGCTCAATGTGGAAGGACAAGGCGACGTGCCCTACGACCCGGGCGTGATCCACCACTGGCTGGTCAGCTACCACCCGGTATTTAACGGCGAACACCAGCTGGTGGGCGTGAGCGGCCTGGTGCTCGATGTGAGCGAGACGCGGCGCCTGGCCGACCAGCTGCGCGACATCAATGAGCAATTCCACGTGCTCTATGAAATGTCGGGCGACGCCCACATGCTGGTCTCGCCCGATACCGGTTTCGTCAGCGGCAACCGGGCCGCTGCGGCGCTGTTCGGCTGCGCCAGCGTTGAGGCTTTCATGCAGCTCTCGCCGGCGACCACTTCGCCCGAATTCCAGCCCGACGGGCGCCGCTCGGCCGAGAAGGCCGAACAATTCATGCGCTACGCGCTCGAGCGGGGCAGCCACCAGTTCGAATGGCTGCACCAGCGTGTCGACGGCACCGTGTTCCACGCCGACGTCATGCTCACGCGCCTGAACGCGGGCGGCAAGGCGGTGCTGCAGGCGACCGTGCGCGACATCAGCGAACGCATCGCCGCCGAAGCGCGCATGCAGTCGCTCAACGAGCAGCTGGTGCAGGCCGTGCAGCGCGCCGAAATGGCCAACCGCGCCAAGAGCGAATTCCTGGCCAATATGAGCCACGAAATCCGCACGCCCATGAATGCCATCATGGGCCTGGCGCGGCTGCTGGAAGAGTCGCCCCTGGCGCGGCGCGAGCGCAGCTACGTCAGCAAGATCAAGATGTCGACCCGTTCGCTGCTCGGCATCCTCAACGACGTGCTCGATTTTTCCAAGATCGAGGCGGGCCAGATGCGCCTCGAGATGACCTCGTTCCGCATCGACCAGGTCCTCGACAGCATTTCGGTTCTGCTGGCGCCCAACGCCACCGTGCACGGACTGGAACTGGTCTACGACGTGGCGCCCGACGTGCCGGTGCAGCTGGTGGGCGACCCGATGCGGCTCGAGCAGGTGCTGCTCAACCTGGTCAGCAACGCCATCAAGTTTACCGCCCGCGGCGAGGTGGTGCTGGCCGTGCGGCGCGGCCAGCAGGCCGACGCGCACAGCATGACGCTGCTGTTTTCGGTGCGCGACACCGGCATCGGCATCGCACCCGAACAGCACGCCAGCATGTTCGACGCGTTCTCCCAGGCGGACAGTTCGACCAGCCGCAAGTTCGGCGGCACGGGCCTGGGCCTGACCATTTGCAAGCGCCTGGTGGCGCTGATGGGCGGCACGATCTCGGTCCACAGCACGCTGGGCGAAGGGGCGACGTTCAGCTTCGATGCCAGCTTCGGCATCGATCCGGGCGCCCCGCCTCCCCTGCCCGCGCTGCCCGCGCTGCCCGGACTGGAGCGGCGCGCGCTGCTGGTGGTCGACGACAATGCCCAGGTACGCGACAGCGTCATGGCCCAGTTCAGGGCCTTCGGCTGGCGCGTCGACAGCGCCGCCGGCGGCGCTGCGGCGCTCGAGCTGCTGCGCGCGGCCACGGGACCGGACCAGCGCTACGACTTCATGCTGCTCGACGCGGCCATGCCGGAACTGGACGGCATTTCGGTGCTGACCTATGCCCAGGCCGACCGCCGCATCGCCCTGCCGCGCACCGCGCTGATGGTGGCCGAAAGCACGCGCGACCAGCTCGAGAGCCTGGCCGGCGACCTGCGCCTGGACGCCGCGCTGAGCAAGCCATTTACCCGCGACGCGCTGGTGGCCACCATCGTCGAACTGCATACGGGCCGGCCGCAACTGGCCGGCGGCCAGGCCAGCGGCCTGGCCGGACGGCTCGAGGGGATTTACGTGCTGCTGGTCGAAGACAACCAGATCAACCAGGAAGTGGCCAACTACCTGCTGCTGCACGCCGGCGCGGCGGTCGATATCGCCGCCGACGGCAAGATCGCCGTCGACATGCTGGCCGCCGCGCCCAGCCGCTACGACGCCGTGCTGATGGATATCCAGATGCCGGTGATGAACGGGTACGAGGCGGCGCGCGCGATCCGCGCGATGGGGCTGTCCAACCTGCCCATCATCGCCATGACCGCCAACGTCATGGACGGCGACCGCGAACGGGCCATCGAGGCGGGCATGAATGCGCACATCGCCAAGCCGATCGATGTCGACAATCTGATTGCCGCCCTGCTGCGCGTGACCTCGGGCGGCGAGGTGCGCGAGCCGCACGAGCGGGCGCCTGCGGTGTACCGCCAGATCGACGACGCTGCCGCAGAGCCGCTCCCCGCCGAAGTGGCCGGCATCGATTTGCGCGCCACCCTGCCGCGCTTCGGCGGCAGTTTCGCCAATTTTGCCGCGCTCTTCAAGCGCTTCGAGCAATCCCAGGGCAGCACGCTGGCCGAAGTGCGCACCCTGCTGCGCGCGGGAGAGCGCGAGGCTGCCGCCGCCCTGGTGCACCGCGTGCGCGGCGTGGCGGCCAACCTGGGTGCGGCCGACTTCGCGGCCCACGCGCTGGCATTCGAACAAGCCTTGCCGGGCTCGGACGGCGACAGCATTCTGGCCAGCCTGGACTTGCTTGAAACCGAGCTGGCCAGCCTGATGGTGGCCGCGCGCGAGCTGCAGGTGGCGCCGGCTGGCGTGGCCCCGGCAGCGGGCGCCGACGGGCGCACGATCGACGAACGACTGGCAAAACTGCTAGGATTGCTTCAAAATAACAACTTGAAGGCCTTGACCGAGTTCGAGGCTGTACGCCCGGCATTGATGGCGGCGGTCCCATCCGAGCTGATGGCAGCGCTGGCCGACGCCATTGCCACGCTGGGTTTTTCGACTGCCGCGGGCGTGCTGAAAGAGATTATGGATCGAGGAGTAACGCAATGAGTTGGAGCAACTTCTCGAAGCGTGGACGGATTTTGCTGGTCGACGACGCGATGGAAAACATCCAGATCTTGAACCAGGCGTTGCAGGATGAACACGATGTGCTGTTCGCGATGAGCGGCAAGGAAGCGCTCCAGATCACGCAACGGCAAATGCCGGACCTGATCTTGCTCGACGCGATGATGCCCGGCATGGATGGCTACGCCGTCTGCAACGCCTTGCGCAGCGACGATGCAACGCGCGACATTCCCATCATTTTCGTCACCGCCCTGCACACGCCGGAAGATGAAACGCGCGCCCTGAGCTCGGGCGCCGCCGACTTCATCAGCAAACCCGTCAATGCCGCCGTCGTGCGCGCGCGCGTGCGCACCCAGCTCACCGTCAAATTCCAGAGCGACGCCCTGCGCGAACTGACGCTCACCGATGCCCTGACCGGCGTGGCCAACCGGCGCGCCTTCGACGAACGTTTGCTGGCGGAGTGGCGCCGCTGCGCGCGCGCGCAAGTGCCCATCGGGCTGATCCTGGTCGATATCGACCACTTCAAGAACTTCAACGATGCCTACGGCCACCAGGCTGGCGACGCTTGCCTCAAGCTGGCCGGCGAAGCCATGGCGCGCGCCGGCAAGCGCCCGCAAGACATGCTGGCCCGCTACGGCGGCGAAGAATTCGCCCTGCTGCTGCCCCATGAAGACCTGGCCGGGGCGGAAACGGTGGCCCGCCGCGTGCTCGACGAAATCGCCACACTGGCCATTCCGCACGAACGCTCGTCGGTGGGATCCGTGCTCACGGTGAGCATGGGCGTGGTCAGCGTGGTGCCGGACGACCAGGTCGAGCCCACCATCCTGGTGCGGCGCGCCGACGCCCTGCTGTACGAAGCCAAGGCGAACGGGCGCAACCGGTTCCTGTCGGGCCGGGTTTAAGGCGGCGCCGGCGCCGCTTTTTCCTTCTTAAAGGGATTGCGCTCGGGCGGTTCGTCATGCTCGATGCCGAGCAACACCCGTTTCATCATCTTGTTCAGTACCGGCTGGCGATGGCGTACCAGGATGCCGAACGGCTGCGGCTTGGCGCCCAGCGCCGCCTTGGGTTCGAGTGCCGTGCGCCCATACGAAATCTCGCTGCATCCGAGCGCAATGGCGTCGGCCACGCCAGCGTGCAGCAGGCGCAGATAGATCGGCAGGCTGTCGGCCGCCGCACGGTCGAACCCGATGTGATAGGCCACCGCGGTGGCGCCATCGGCCACCGAGATCAGAAACCCCAGCAACGCGCCGTCGCGCCGCACCACGGTGCAGCGGAAGCGCTCGCCCGCGGCCCGCTGCAAGGCGGCAAAATACGCCGGCACCAGCTCGAACATGCGCACGCCGGCATTGGACTGCACGGCCTTGTACAGCGCATGCAGCTCGCCCTGCACGGATGCCAGATCGGTCAGCGTGTCGACGCTGCAGCCGGCCTCGTCCATCTTCTTGAAAATCGCATTGCGCACGTTGGCGCGGTACTTGGCGGCCAGGCTGGCCAGGTAATCATCGTAGCTTTTCCACAGCGGGTCGAGCGCGAGCACCATGTTCGGCTCCGTCTCGACATAGCGGTAGCTCAGGTGTTCCAGGTGCGCGGCCTCGCTCCGGTGGTGCGAATGCAAGTCCTTGATCATGATGAAATGGGTCTTGCCTTCGAGCTTGTCGGACTGGCGAATCCGGTACAGCACTTCGGCCACGCCATGCCAGGCCTGCCTGGGGTCGCCGTCGGGGGCAATCGCAATGCCATGCTGGCCATAGGTGAGCAGATTGCCGCAGGTGAGAATACGCTGGGTGGTCGACCTGGCCAGCGCATCGATACGGGCGCCGCGCTGCTTTTCCGGCCGCAGCTGCGCCAGGCTGATATCGGCCACCTGCATGTAGATCGCCGCCAGGGGCCGGCGCTGCTGCGCGTCGCCGCTGTAGACCAGGGCGTAGCGTGGCGACAGGTTCAGCGGCAGGACAGGCTCGAGCGCCTGCAGATAATCGGCCGACATGAAGAACCCTGACCCGGCAGTCAATTGTTCCCAGGCTGAGCGGTCGAGCATGTCGATGGCGTCGGCAATGGCGTAATACAAATGGGCCGGGCCGCGCAAGTCCTTGCGGACCTGCTTGCGCTCCTTGAGCGCGCTGGTGAGGGACTGGAGCTTGCCGGGCAGGTTCATGCGCGATTATGCAAAATTGATAACACGCCGAGTGTACAGAACGGCAGCGCCCCTGTCATCCCTCTTGCGCCATCGCCCCGCGGCCAACTAGGGGTAGCGGCGCAGCAGCAGCTCGGCCACGCACACCGGCTTGCTGGCGCCCTCGCATTCGACCAGCACGTGCCAGGCCAGCTGGGCGCCCTGGGGCAGATCCTCGATGCTCGCCAGCGTCAGGCGTGCGCGCACGCGGCTGCCCACCGGCACCGGGGCCGGGAAACGGACCTTGTTCAAGCCATAGTTGATCACCATGGTGGCGTCGACCATGCGGATGGTGCGTTCGAACAGCGCCGACAGCAGCGACAGCGTCAGGAACCCGTGGGCGATCGGGCCGCCAAAGGGCGACTCGGTCCTGGCGCGCGCCAGATCGACATGAATCCACTGGTGGTCGTCGGTGGCGTCGGCAAACTGGTTGACCCGTTCCTGGGCGATCTGCACCCAGTCCGACACCGCCACCTCCTGCCCCACCAGGGCGCGCATGGCGTCGAGCGTGGCAAATTCACGCATCGGCATGCTCCGCGGGACGGCGGCCGAACATGCCCATGCCCTCGATGGTGCACACCAGTTCGCCATGCTGGTTGACGGCGCGCCAGGTGGACCAGACCACGCCGCGGTCGCTCTTGGAGGCCGACGCCTTGACCGCGGTCGTCAGATAGCTGACGCTGAGCGTGTCGCCGGCGCGGACCGGCAGGATCCAGCGCACCTTGTCCAGCCCGGGCGAGCCCATGCTGGCGGCGCTGCCCATCATGCCGTCGACGACCAGGCGCATCATCATGCTGCAGGTATGCCAGCCGCTGGCAATCACGCCGCCGTAGGGCGAAGCGGCCGCGGCCGCGTGGTCGATGTGGAACGGTTGCGGATCGAAGGCGGTGGCGAACGCGATGATTTCCGCTTCGCTGACCGTGCGCGAACCGAGCTGCACTTCCTGGCCCGGATAAAAGTCCTCGAAATACCAGGTCATTCTGCGATTCCCTGGGCAAACCCGGGTTGCGCGATGAAGCGCTGCAGGTGGTGGTCGGAGTCGCCCAGCGTCAGTTCGATCATGGTCAGGCGCTTGAAGTGGTGGGCCGCGGGCAGCTCGTCGGTCACGCCCATGCCGCCGTGCAGCTGGACCGCCTGCTGGCCGACAAACTTGAGGGCCTGCCCGACCCGGAACTTGGCGGCCGACACGGTACGGCGCCGCTCGGTGGCATCGTCCGATCCCATCCGCACGGCGGCCAGCAGGGCCATCGAGCGGGCTTGCTCGAGGTGGATGTACATGTCGGCCATGCGGTGCTGCAGCGCCTGGAATTTGCCGATCGGCGCGCCGAACTGCGAGCGCGTCTTGAGGTAATCGAGCGTGGCGGCGAAGATCGCTTCCATCGCACCGAGCGCTTCGGCGCACAGCAGCGTGGCGCCATAGTCTGCCGCCTGGTCGAGAATGTCGGCGCCCTTGCCATCGGCGCCGATCAGTGCCGCTGCGCTCACCTGGACCTGCTTGAAGACGATATTGGCCGCGCGCATGCCGTCCAGCGTGCGGTAACCGGTGATGCCGACCCCGGCAGCGTCAGCCGGCACCAGGAACAGCGAGATCCCGGCGCCGCTGCGTGCCGAGACGATCAGGCGGTCCGCCTGCGCGCCATGCACCACCACGGTCTTGGCGCCGTCCAGCACGAAGCCGGCGGCGCTCGGCGTGGCCGTGGTGGCAATGTCCAGCACGTCGTGGCGGGACTGCTGCTCCGTCAGCGCGCACGCCAGCTTGAGCGAGCCGCCCGCCACCTGTTCCAGGACATCGCCATGCCCGCCGCCCAGCGTGAGAAATTGGACGCCAAGCACCGTGGCCAGATACGGTTCGACCACCAGGCCGCGTCCCAGTTCCTGCATGACGACAAACATGTCGACCGCGCTGCCATTGAAGCCACCCTGCGCTTCGGGCACGGGCAAGGCCAGCATGCCCAGTTCGGTCAGCGTGGCCCATGCCGCCGCCGACACGCCCGCGGCCGAATGGACGATCTTCTTGCGTTCGTCGAAGCTGTAATCCTTGCTCACCCAGCGCTTGAGTGCATCGGCAAAGGCCAGCTGCTCTTCCTTGAAGTTGAAGTCCATGTCGTTCCTTACAGGCCCAGGATCATCTGGGTGATGATGTTGCGTTGGATTTCGTTGGAGCCGCCGTAGATCGACGTCTTGCGGAAATTGAAGTAGTAGCCGGCCAGCGGCGCGGCATCGTCGTCGCCGCCGGCGCTGTGCGCGTGCTCTCCTTCCAGGTAGGGCGCGTCGAACGGCATGGCCATGGGACCGGCCGCCTCGACCATCAATTCCGTCAGCGTTTGCTGGATCTCGGTGCCGCGCACCTTGAGCACCGACGCTTCCGGCCCGGGCGCCTTGTGCTCCTGGGCCAGCACCCGCATGACCGTCATTTCCAGCGCCATCAGCTCGATTTCCAGTGTGGCCACCTTGGCGGCAAACAGCGGATCGGCCATCAGGCTCTGGCCGTGCTTGCGCTGACCCTGGGCGTAGCGTTTGAGGAAGGCCAGTTCGCGCTTGGAGCGGCCGACGGCGGCAATGCCGGTGCGCTCGTGGCCCAGCAGATACTTGGCGTAGGTCCAGCCGCGGTTTTCCAGGCCCACCAGGTTGGCAACGGGAACGCGGACATTGTCGAAGAAGACTTCATTCACTTCGTGGTCTTCGTCGAGCATGATGATGGGACGCACGGTCACGCCGGGCGACTTCATGTCGATGAGCAGGAAGGAAATGCCTTCCTGCTTGCGCACGGTGGCGTCGGTGCGCACCAGGCAAAAGATCATGTCGGCATGCTGGGCCAGCGTGGTCCAGGTTTTCTGGCCGTTGACGATATAGTGGTCGCCATCGCGCACCGCGCTGGTTTTGAGCGAGGCGAGGTCGGAACCGGAACCGGGTTCGGAATACCCCTGGCACCACCAATCTTCGCACGACAAAATCCGCGGCAGGAAATGCGCCTTTTGCTCGGCGCTGCCGAACGCCATGATGACCGGCGCCACCATGTTCACGCCGAACGGCAGGATCGCCGGCGTACCGGCGCGGGCGCATTCTTCATCGAACAGGTGGCGCTGCACGGGCGTCCAGCCGGGGCCGCCAAATTCGGCCGGCCAGCCTGGGGCCACCCAGCCCTTGGCGGCAAGGATCTGGTGCCAGCGCACGTAATCCTCGCGCGACATGCGCAGGTGCTTGCGCACCTTGTGCTGCAGGTCGGCAGGCAGATTGGCGTCGAGGAAGGCGCGCACCTCGTCGCGGAATGCCAGATCCTCGTTCGTGTATTGCAGGTCCATACAGTCTCCTTGTGATTGCCGCCTAAAAAAGCACGGTCGTTCACAAGAATTGTACTCGAAAAAAAAGCCCGCAGTAGCGGGCTTTTTTGGTGACATGCTGAAACGCTTATTGGCGCCGGCGGCGCGACAAGGCGCCTGCTCCGAGCATGCCAGCGAGCATCAGCATGCCGGTTGCCGGTTCGGGCACCAGCGATGCCGCAGGCGATGGCGCGCTCACGTCAGGCGATACGGCAGCCGGGGTCTGGACGATCACGTCGACGATATCGCTGGCCGGCGGCAATGGCACGCTGACCGGTTCCGGCTCGGCCTGTTCGTGGCCCAGCGCGACGTCGGTGAACGGCGGCGGCGCCGATGGGCCGCCCGTCACGCCGTCGTTACCCAGCGCAGGCGTATCGGCCGGGCCACCGGTAAATGCACCGCCCGCGGCCGGCTTGTCCGCATTGATTTGCGGCGCTGGCGCGGGTGCAGATGGCGCCACTGGCGCCGGTGCAGCTGGCGCCACTGGCGCCGCCGCGGCGAAGTTGGCCGCACTCGGACCGAAGCCGGTAAACAGCGTCTTGGTGGCAATGCCGCCGCGGTCGCCATAGCGACCATAGGTGGCCCACGTACCGGGACCGTTTTGCATGAGCGGCTGCGATGGGTCGATCGATGCGGGCATCGGCGTTGCGCCGAACGACCAGGCCGGGCGCGGTGCGCTCGGCGAACTGGTCTCCAGCACACCGGCCTGGGCCAGCGACGCGGTGGCAACGAGCCCCGCCACTACCAAATATCTGACGACCATGTAATCCTCCTGAATATTGTTAATCTTATGAAATATGCATGCGAGATTGGATATTAGCATGGTAAAAAAATGACAAGAGCACGGTTGAACTCAGCATAAAAAAAGGGGCTCCACTATGTGGAACCCCTTCATTTGTTGCCAATATTATTACAGATTGTTACGCATTATATGAACTGCGCAACAACATCATTTAATCGGCGGCCTTGGTCGGCATGTAGGGCATCAGGCGCGTGGCCAGGCGATTGTCGGTCTTGACCATGCCGACGACGTCGCTGAGGATGTTGGCCGCTTCGGTCAGCATCACATCCTTGGCTTCCTTGGCGGCCTTTTCGGCGGCCAGATCGGCCGACAGCGAACGCTCGTCTCCCTGCAAGCCGTCATCCTGGCGCGAGCGCTTCTTTTCGGCCAGCGCCTTGTTGCGGCCGGCGCCGACATTGGTCAGCGATGCCTGGCGCTCTTCGCGCAGCTTGGCGCGCGCTTCCTGGGCATCGCGCTCCTTGCGGCGCACGGCTTCGTTGAGCGAAATCGAGTTTTCCTTGCGCAGCTTCTTGACCTCTTCCAGGTCCTCGATCAGGTACTGGAAATCCTTGTCCTTGGCGATGCGGGCATCGTGGCGCTTTTGCACGGCATCGATGACCGACTTCAGATTGCCGGACGGGATATACGGGGCGGGCTTGATGCTGGTCCACGGCAAGGCGTTGTCATATGACGATTCGCCGAAATTGTCCGCGTCGGCCGTTTCAGGCAGCTTGATGTCGGGCGTGACGCCGCGCAGCTGGGTGGTGCCGCCATTGACACGGAAAAACTGCGCCACGGTCATCTTGAGTTCGCCGCTGCGCGCGCGCGGGTTGGCGTCGAGCGGTTGCAGGCTTTGCACCGTGCCCTTGCCGAAGCTCGATTCGCCGATGATCAGGGCGCGGCCGTAATCCTGCAGGGCGGCGGCGAAAATCTCCGAGGCCGAGGCCGAGGCGCGGCCGATCAGCACCCCGACCGGGCCATCCCAGACCAGGCCGGGCACACGGTCGGCACCGACCGAAATCACGCCGCCGGCGTCGCGCTGCATCACGACCGGCCCCTTGTCGATGAACAGACCGGTCAGTTCGATCGCTTCGGACAGGGCGCCGCCGCCATTCTGGCGCAGGTCGATCAGCACATTGTCGATATTGGCGCGCTTGAATTCGGCCAGGATGCGGGCCACGTCGCGCGTGGCGCTGCGGTAATCCTTGTCGCCGTTGCGATGGGCTTCGAAGTCATGGTAGAAGGCAGGCAGCGTGATCACGCCGATCTTGCGCTTCTTGCCGCCATCGGTGACTTCGATCACCGACTTCTTGGCCGCCTGCTCTTCCATGTTGATCTTGTCGCGTACCAGCACCACGGTGCTGTGCTTGCCGTCGGTGCCTGCATCGGCCGGCAACACGTCGAGCCGCACCACCGAGCCTTTGTCGCCGCGGATCAATTGAACCACTTCATCAATACGCCAGCCGAGCACGTCAGTGAACGCGCCCGTGTTGCCCTGGGCGACGCCGACGATGCGGTCGCCGACCTTGAGCTTGCCGGACATCGCAGCCGGACTGCCGGGAACGATTTCACGGATGACGGTATAGTCTTCGCGCGGCTGCAGCACGGCGCCAATGCCCTGCAGCGACAGGCGCATGGCGATATCGAAGTTTTCCGTCGCGCGCGGGCCCAGGTAATTGGTATGCGGCTCGATCGCGGTCGCATAGGCATTCATGAACAGCTGGAACACGTCTTCGCTGTCGACCTTGCCGGTGCGGGTTTCATAGTTCTCGTAGCGCTTGTCGAGCGTTTCGCGGATGGCCTTGTCATCCTTGCCCGCCAGTTTCAGGCGCAGCCAATCGTTCTTGACGCGCTTGCGCCACAGATCGCGCGATTCGGCTTCGGTTTTTGGCCAGGCCGCCTTTTCGCGATCGAGTTCAACGCGTTCATCGACGGTGAAGTCCTGCTTTTGCTTGACCAGTTCGCGTGCATAGGCGATCCGATCCGAGAAGCGTTTCTGGTACAGGGCGTAGATCTGGAAAGGCACCTCGAGCTTGCCGGTGCGAATCATGTCATCGAATTTGGTGCGGTAGGCGGCGTACTGGTCCAGGTCGCTCTGCAGGAAGCACAGCTTGTCGCCGTCCAGCGCCTTGAAATAGCGGTCGAAAATCTTTTCCGACATGGCGTCGTCGAGCGGCACCGCCTTGTAATGCTCGGTCGTCAACTTTTCCGCTGCCTGGATCGCGGCCTGCGACTGCAGCGCCTCCGGCTTGGGCACTTGCATCCTGTCGGCCTGCGGGATGGCCGCTTCGGTCGTCACGGCGAACGCCAGTGCCACCATCAATATAGACTTCTTCATTCGATTCTCTCCGGGCATGTCACGCATGATATCTGGTGCCAACAATTCTAACAGCTTGGCCATTGTCGCAGAGCCAGCTTGCGCCTTTTCTCTTAAGCCCAGCTTAGGGTCCAGCCCAGCCGGGCGTGGGCCAGCCATGCCAATGCGGCAAGAATCAGCAGCCAGGGCCAGGACCGCAGGGCGATGCGCCAATCGACCTGGGATGGCCAGAACGACAGGAATTGGGGTGCCAGGGCAAACGCGAGCAGCACATCGACGGCCTCGAAACGCCACGGCTGGCGCGTGCGCCATGCCGCCACGGCAAACGGAATCAGGATGATCAGCAGCGGGGCCAGCGCGGCCGGCGCCGCGTTGTACCAGCGCACCCGGTTCAGGGTGACCGACCCGAGCTGCCAGTTGGCGCCCTTGCGGCGGGGAATGATCGTGAACGCGCCGGGCGCGGCGCCCGTCAGCAAGCCCGCCAGGTAGTGGGCCAGTTCGTGGCACATGGTGCCCGCCAGGGTGAACAGGAAGAAAAACGGATGGGTCGCGGCGAGGATGCGGATCACCACGGCCAGCACGATCGACGGTAGCAGGTAGAACAGCAGATCGCTGTGCCCGCATACGGCGGCGGGCATGACGGCACGGCAGGCGGCGCTCAACGACATGGCCGCCCTGCCCTAGCCGGCGTAAAAGCAGCGGCCGCAGGCC
>Ga0209023_10001451_pt1 | contig 31832 bp, 28 predicted proteins | sample LakOneMetagenome_FD_187468 | JGI IMG/M metagenome (GOLD analysis project Ga0209023, IMG submission 187468) | Freshwater and sediment microbial communities from Lake Erie, Canada (SPAdes) (version 2) | ecosystem: Environmental > Aquatic > Freshwater > Lentic | place: Lake Erie, Canada...
AGCCTTGCAAGCGCCCTGCGGGCGGTGGGCGCGGTGGTGCTGCGCGGTTGCTGCCCTGCCCTTTTCTCTTTGATTCACGGTCATTGCCAGTGCTGTGAGCTGGTCATGCCGAGTGCGCTTTGCCTTGGACGCGGACGGTTAGCACGGGCACGCCGCCGTGCAAGGGACGCTGCGCTCTACGCCCTTGCACGTCGGCTTTTCACCCGTGCAGCCCTTCGCGTACGGCCAAGCGAAGCATGACCACCCACCCAGCAAGGAGACCCCTGCAATGACCGTGATGAATCAAGAGCAAGATCAAGAGCAGAGCAAGAGCAACGAGCAAGAACCGGCTCAGGCATCTAGCAAAGCATGGGGTGAACCTTTGTTTTCGCTTGGGCACGTCATTGGAACCGTTGGCGCTTGGGGCGTGCTGGAACCCGATGAAGTGCTGGCGCTGGTGAACCGGCATGTTGGCGGTGACTTCGGCGACCTGGGCGAGGAAGACACGGCGCGCAACCGCGATGCCATCCAGTGCGGCGCGCGGGTGTTTTCGGCCTACAAAACGCCACGCGGCAAGGTCTGGGTGATTACTGAAGCAGACCGCGCCGTGACCACGATTCTGTTGCCGTCGGAATACTGAGCCATGCGCCGCCCGCGTCGCACGCTCGCGCCTTATTTCACGGTTGCCCGCGAGGCCAGCACCTGCCGGGAAACCGGCGCGTGCATCGGCAAGGGCGACCGGGTTGCGTACTTCCCTGCTGCCCGCAGGGCTTACGCCGACCACAGCCGCCACGCCGACCAGATCCGCGCATTGGAATTTGCCAGTGCGTATGCCATGCCCGATGCCCACTACTGACCGAGGAAACCGCCATGCAGACCACGACCGCACACCCCACCATGATTCCCTTGAACAAGCTGCACCCGTCGCCGTTCAACGTCCGCAAGACCAGCGTGGCGGGCGTGGACGAACTCGCCGCCAACATTCTGGCCGCGAAACGAGTCATTCAAAACTTGGTCGTGGTGCCGGATACATCCGGCAAGAAAAGCGGCTTCGGCGTGGTGGCGGGTGGGCGCAGGTTGGCCGCGCTGGCCCTGCTGGCCAAGTCCGAGGCGATCCCTGCCGATTGGCCGATTCCGTGCCAGATCGTCGGGGCGGATGAAGCGGCTGAATTGAGCTTGTCCGAGAACGTCCACCGCGAAGCCATGCACCCGGCAGACGAATACATTGCCTGGGCGGCACTGGTGGATGGCGGCATGGGCATCGAGGACGTGGCGGCGCGCCACGGCACGAGTGCGGACACCGTGCATAAGCGGTTGTCGCTGGCTCGCGTGTCCCCGCAGGTGATGGCGTTGTATCGCGCCGGTGATTTGCAGCTGGATCAAGTCATGGCGTTTACCTTGACCGATGACCATGCCGCGCAAGATGCCGTGCTGGCGAGTGACGGCGACCCGAGCGTGTGGACGATCCGCCGTGCGTTGACGGGTGAAGCCGTCCGCAGCAACGATGCCCGCGCCGTGTTTGTGGGTGAAGTGGCCTATCTCGCAGCAGGCGGGCACATTCGCCGGGACATGTTCAGCGATGACACCTATTTCGAGGATGGCGGCTTGCTTACGCGGCTGGTGCGCGAACGGCTCGATGCCGTTGCTGCACCGTTGCGGGATGCTGCCGCATGGGTGGACGTGCATGCGGAGGTCTTGACCTATCAGACCCGAGGCTTGTACTGCGCTGCACCGACCGTGCAGGGCGAGCCTGATGCCGCGACCGCCAACACGTTGGCGGTACTGGAAGACAAGCATGCAAAGGCGCTGGCCATCCTGCGCAAGATTGAGGATGCCCCGGCATCGGACGACGCCGACGCCGACGATGCTGCGTGGTCGGTCGCCAGTGACCGCGTGGAGGGCATCGAGGACGACATTACCGCCGCGCATGACCGGCTTGCGGTCATCGCCCCGGAAGCGAAGGCCTTGGCGGGCGCAGTGGTGGCGCTGGATCACACGGGCGAGGTGGTGATGCTGCAACAGGTCATCCGCACTTGCGATAAAGGCAAGGTGCGCAGTACCGCGACTGGACAGGCCGACCACAGCGAAGCCAAAGCCAGTGGCGATCCCCAGAGCGTCAAAACCGACTTGTCGGCGTACCTGACCGCCGTTGGTCAGAATGCCTTGGCCGAGAACGTGCCGGTGGCGCTGCGCGCACTGGCGTATCAGCTGGCGCTTGGCTTGATTCGTGCGCGTTTTGAGTCGCACGGCGTCGAGGTCAGCGCAGTGGATCATGCCCGGCTGGATGGCTCGCGGACGCTGGAAGGTAGCGAAGCAGAGACGCAGCGCAATGCACGGCATGACGCTTGGGACGCTGCGCTACCGGCGGATGCCGATGCCTTGTGGCGCTGGTGCCTGGCTGCCGACGACACCACCATTCAGGCGCTACTGGCTTTCATCACTGCGCGCAGCTTGAACGGCACCCATTGCGCTGCACGGATGGCGCCGCTGCTGGCTGCCCTGGGCGTGGCCCCGGTGGCGCACTGGTCACCGCGCCCGGACTACTTTGCACGCCTCAAAAAACAGACCACGTTGCAGATTCTGGCGGACAACGGCCACACCGATCCGAGTTTCGCCAAGCTGAAACGCGACGCGCTGGCAGCACGGGCTGCGGCCTTGCTGGCGGATTCCGGCTGGCTGCCACCGACCTTGGCCTTGTGATGCACGCCGCACCCGTCCGCGAAGCGGACGGGTGCGGCGTGCTGTCGCGTGCAGGGCGGCAGGGTGCCGCCAGCGTGGCGCTAGTGCGTGGCGCGATACGCGGTCAGGAGTTGTTCGACACGGCGCACGTACTGCCGTGTTTCCGCATAGGGCGGCACGCCGCCATAGCGATCGACCGCGCCCTCGCCGGCGTTGTAGGCAGCGGCCACGCGCAGCAGGTCGCCGGGGTAGCGTCGAAGCAGGAACGCGAGATAGGCCGCGCCGCCTTGGATGTTTTGCGCGGCATTGAGTGTGTTGGTCACGCCGAAACGCCGGGCGGTGGCGGGCATGAGCTGCATGAGGCCTTGCGCACCTGCGCGTGAAATCGCATCGGGCACGTAGGCGGATTCGGCATGGGCGATGGCGCGAAGCAACGCTTCCTCCACGCCGGTTTTTTGCGCGGCGGCCTGGAACTCGGCCGCGAATGCAGCGCGGTTGATGCGCGAGCGTTTGAACGCCGTTTCTGGCGCACTGCACGCGAAACAGGTCTCGATGAAGGTGTACCGGATCGTGCGCACGTTCGCAGCGCCAGGCGGTAACGCCGTGGCGAATTGCCGCACGCCCGCCAGATCGAACGCGAAGATTTGACCTTTCACGGGCGCGCTCGCAGCCGCGACCGTGGTTGCTGCCTGCGCCGCAGGCGCGCCCGCCAGTGACGAGCAGACGAACCCCGCCACGGGCGCGGTGGCATAGCGCACCGCCCCCGTGTCGGATGCGACGCAGCGCAAGACCGGGTTGCTGTCGGCGGCTGCAGCGCGTGGCGTCCACGCCGCCAGCGGCAGCAGGAGCAGGAGCTGAATTGCGGTTGGTTTCATGGTGTGGAGTCGTGACGTGGACGCTGCTACAGCAGCGATCGTTGTTGAGGTTGGCCGACAATCAGCTTGAACCCGATGACTTTTCGGCCTTCGCGCACGGGTTCGGCCTGTACGCTCAAATCCGATGTGCTGGTGATTTCCTGCATTGCCGGGTCGATGACCCAGCGGCGCAGATCCTTCACGCTTGCATATTTGTCACCCAGGTCGAGCATGTCGCGCAACGTTTCCAGTGGCAGGTAGCGTTCGCCGACGCGCTTGCACTGCGCCGCGATTTCATAGAATCGAATCGCATAGAAGCTGGAAAGCTGGCTGACTTGCTGCAATTTGTAGGACGTGAACTGTTCCGAAAACATGGTCATGTACTGCAACACGCCTTCGTTGAACTCCAGCAGCACCATTCCATCCTCGTACACGGCGCGGCCTGTCAGCCAGCGCCGCTCTTCGACCGGGATACCGCGCTTGGTTCGGGCGATGCTCCGGATGGATCGCTCATAGAGCCTCACGGCAGCATCTTCCAGGGCTTCGTATGCGTGCCCGCGTGACGTGATGCCGTACATGTCGGCGAAGTCGGTTGCAGTGACCTGGATACCGATGTTTCGCGTCGGCGGTTTGCGCGGGTCTATCTGTGTGGCCGCCATCAGCAGCAGCCGCTTTTCATTCAAGGTCAACGAATAGGCGGCCTCGATCAATTCGTTTGACTGGTTGACCGTGCGCGGCGACAAGCCTGTTTCCATCGTCGTTACGGGTAGCGCGAGCGCTGCCATCCGCACGGTTTTCTTCGCGCTTGCGGTTGTCGGCTTGGCGGCCTTGATGGACGTTGATCGTTGGCTCGGCATCGCTGCATCGGCTCGGAATGTCTCCCCGGACTCTACAACGGGGAGAGGGAGCGCGCAATTCCCCCTCCCTGTTCTTGCCCGTCATCCAACGCTCCCCGAAAGGGCGGCATGCCCTGCGCGGATAGTTTGCGCAGATTGCAGGAGGGGATGCTCGGAATCTCTCCCTGTTCGTCGGCTCGGCGGCTCCGATTCTTGCTCGGAATCTCTCCCTGATTGCCCGCCTCATAGGCCGCGTGCGGTTGCTCGGAATCTCTCCCTGATACTGCCGACCACCATACGCGGGCGCATCGCCTACAAGCGCTGATCTTTGCGGCGTGCGGCGTGTTCGGGACCGGCGTGCGGTGCTCGGAATCTCTCCCTGATTGCCCGCCACACAAGCCGCGTGCGGCTGCTCGGAATGTCTCCCTGATGCTAGCGCGCAGGGCGTTTGCTCGGAATGTCTCCCCGTTGCGAAGCCGCTTTTCTGCTGCTCATACTCGCAGCGCCTCGATGCTGGCCACGTGCCAGACCAGACGGGCAAAAACGAAAAAGCCACCGCTGGAAACGGTGGCTTTTCCAAAACTGGTTCTGACCGGGAAACCAATCAGGACGGCGAACTCAACAACGCCATCCTAAACCCGGCCGGGATCGCCGTGCAACAAGGGAATCGGATGATGGGCGCAAAACGCTTGGTCCGCCTCCCCGCTGCCGCATTCCGGCGCGGGCGATGCAGACACTAGAGGCCTCCCAAGCCGCGCCCGGCGTCTCGCGGGCGCATAAGCGCGTCCAGTGGCGTAAGCCCACCGGCAAGAAGCGCCCGGACGTGCTGGGCGCAACGACCACTGAGCTGGTGCGATGCTTTGAGCATCGCCGTGGCATCGCGTGGTTCCGCATTTGCCGACAAGTCATTGTCGCGGGCTACAACATCCAGCGCGCCCGCGATCGCGAGCGCGCATTGCGGCGCGACGGGGCCGAGTCCCTGCTCGCAATGTCCGTTGCGTTGCTCTACCTGGCCGATATACGGACGGGCTTCCTGGGCAAGCCGAACGCGAGCGGCGGGCCGTGGAGCCGCTACACGCTGGCCGATCTTGCGCAGCTGGCGTTCGGCGGCCAAACCGAGGCCGACATTCGTCGGGCGCGACGCGCTATCGACATGATGATTCACCTGGGCTGGGCCTTTCCCACCAAGCAAGTCAAACGCCATGCGGTGGATGCCAGTGGCGGTGACGTGTACCGCAGTGAACCCGCCGTGCGGCGGCTCAATCTGACCCGGCTTTGTGCCATGGTCGGCACCGGCTTTCAGCTGGCCCGTGATCGCGCCCATGCGGATCGCGCCAAGGGTGCGGGCAACGTCGCATCGCTAGACGCCGCCCGCGGCAAGAACGCAGTCCCTGCGCCGCAGGGCGTGCGCTCTACCCCGCCTGGCACTGCGCCAAGAGGTGAGGGTGGGACGGGCGTTGCAGGCCCGCCACGGCGTGCCAGTGACGCCGCACGAATGGCGGCCATTTCCGACATCCTCGACATGCTGGGTAGCGCCTAGCAGTCCACTCCTGCCAGGGTTCCGGTCAGCAAGCCGCCAAAGGTGTTTCGGCGGCTTTTTTTTTGCGGCGCTGGCGGCGCCCAGCGCCTTCGATAGGCGCCATCGCGCGGCGAAAACCCACGTCGATCGACGGACATGCACGGTTATCCACATCCTGCGTGCATAACCGTGTGCATAACCACACTCTATTTGTCCGCTTTATTTGGACTGTCTTCCAGTCAGCTCTGCTTTAAAAGCACAGGCAAGCAGGAACCACAGCAAAATAGGAGCGCGCATCCATGCGCGCAATGGTCAATGTCCAAGGTGCGGGGGCCTGCGGCCCCCCTGTCCTCCCTACGCGCCTACGGCGCTACGGTCGCACCTTCGACCCCCTGGAGGGGCTGCGCCCCTCCCACCGCCGATGCTGCGAAGCTCCAAGCCACCCTGAAGCTACATCGGCACGCATCGACGGCGGCACCCACCCGGCAAGAGCGGTTTGCCAGGAGAAGGGGCAAGAGCGGTGCCAAGCTTCCTCGCCCACGGGCGTAACTCTTCGGAGCCTGACTGAAGGCAAATAGCGCTAGCGCATTTGCGCAAATGCGCATTTGCGCTATACTTCACCCACCTTTCGGCAGGAGTGGTTCGATGCTTTGGATTTGGTATTGCCCAGGAACCGATGAGCAGATCAAGGCGGCGTGTGATGCCGCGTCGGCAGAGTTGCAGCGCCGTGGGTTTTTGCCGGATGACGCGCAACGGGCGACCTTCGATGCCGTCGAGCTGGAGGATGAGTGCGCTGACCAGACGCCAGCGGCGGCGTCCGTTGTGGCGTGGTACAGCGCCGAAGAATTGGCCTTTCGCTCGATCTACGACGCGACCGGCGAATGGCCGCACAACGCGACCTTGGTCATCACGGCAGGAGAAGGACATGGCGACTGATGACAAAGGCAAGAAGACGAGCACGGTGCGGAAAGCATGCTTGCGCGTGACGGCGGATGACTACAAGCGGCTGGTCATCCTGCGCACGAATGAAGACCTGACCTGGGACGGCCTGTTATCGCAGGCAGTCAATTTGTGGCTGGCTGAGCGCGGCAAAAAGGAGCTGTCGAGCCTATGAAGACGCTAACGGTAGCGAATCACAAGGGCGGTGTCGGCAAGACCACACTGGTCGTGCATTTGGCGCACTTTGCCGCCGAGCAAGGGTTGCGCGTGTTGGTCGTGGATCTCGATGGTCAATGCAATGCCAGCTCTAGCCTGCGCGAGTATGCGACCGGGTTGCAGGCAACGCAGCTCTTTGGTGAGGCGGCGATCACCTGGCCAGAAGCGGCGGCGGGTCGTATCGCACTGGTCGAGGGTTCTCCGAAATTGATCGAGATTGACCGTGCGCCCTTGCAGGCAATCAATGCCTTCATGCGCAACCTGGACAGCGCGAGCGGTTGGGACGTGTGCTTGATCGACACCCCCCCTGCGCCGGGCTTGCGCACGCAGGCTGCCTTGATCTACGGGCACGCGGCCGTATCACCCGTCGAGCTGGATCAGTATTCGTTCGACGGCATTAAAACGCTCTTGCAGCTCGTCACGGGAATCAAGGCGAAGTACAACCCAAAACTCGATTTTCTCGGGATGCTGCCCTCGCGTTTCAACACCCATTCCCCGGCGCAACGCAATGGCTTGAAAGAGCTTCTGGGCGCTTACCCGAACTATGTCCTTCCGGTGTGGGTGTCGTTGCGTAGCTCGGTCGGCGAGTCAGCCGCCGAACGCGTCCCGGTGTGGAAAATCAACAAATCGGCCGCAAAGGAAGCGGGCAACGAAATGCGCAAGGCACTGGCGTTAATTCTTGAACGTATGGGGGTGGGCAATGGCGCTTGATTTTTCGGGTCTTGACGAAGTGACGCAGGGGTATCAAGCGGCGACGCATGGCGGCATTCGGACGCTGGCCTACGCATTGATTGCGCCCGACCCGGAGCAGCCGCGCCGCAAGTTCAACGCGCAGGCGCTCCAGGAGCTGGCCGAGTCGATCCGTGCGCATGGCGTCATTCAGCCTATCGTCGTACGCCAGTTGAGCGGCGGCACGTACATGATCGTGTCCGGTGAACGCCGGTGGCGTGCGGCGGGCCTGGTCGGTCTTGAAGAGGTGCCGGTTGTCGTGCGTGATGACCTGGATGGTTTCGCGCAGGTCGTAGAGAACATCCAGCGCGAAGATTTGTCGCCGGCCGAAATCTGGCGATGGATTGCGGCCCAGGTCGAAAGCGGGACACCCAAGAACGTCTTGGCGTCCAAGCTGGGCAAGTCCAATGGTTGGGTGAGCGCGTATTGCGCCGTGGACAAGATGCCGGAATCGTTCAAGCTGGCATTGACGCATGGGCTTGCCGCCGACATTACCGCCTTAGGCCAGCTCTTCAAGCTGTGGAAGCAGCACCCGAAGGAAGCCGAAAAGTTGCTGGCCAGCGGCGAACCCATCACGCGCCATAGCGTTGCCGCCCTGGCGCTGCAGCTGGATCGTCAAGTTTCAAGCAAAGTCACAGAAGCGAGCACACCGACGCCTACCAAGAACGCATCGGACGGCAAGATGACCAAAGGGGCGCCCACAGACAATACAGACAATGGCGCGGGGGAGGATTCGACCGAACGCGCGGCGGCGCTGGTCGATGCCCTGCAGGCGGGAGGTGTTGCGGTTGCAACTGCCCTACCCGTCCGGATTCTGGTTCGGTACGACGGTCAAAGCTGGGCGCTGGTGTACACACAGAAACGGACGTTTCCCGAGGGCGAGCGGGTATTGCTGATGAACGAAGGCGGCATGGAGTTGTACGCGCCTCTGAACGAGCTTGTGCTGATTTCAATCCACTAAGGCTAGGCGGGCATGTCTGTCGTTGTAACAGACATGCCCGTCACGTTGTAGTGCCGTTTCAGTAGGCGCAAAAGTGTGCGAAGATCTTTCCACACTCGGGGCTGATTGCGTTGCGTCAGCAGGCGGTACACTTCGATCTTGCCAGTGTGATGCTTGATATAAAGCAGGGCATGCCAGCCCGTTGCATCGCCCACAACATGCACGCGCTCGATCTTCAAATGATCTACGAGTAGATCAAGCTCAGTTTGAGTAATGAGCTGCACGGACTTCTTTTTTCTCATTTTTCATAACCCATCATGCTAGCAGCAGGATCGTAACCGCTTTCCGTCAAAACTTCATTTTTGACGCATCGAAAGCCGGTTCCTGAGCAGGTTGGTGCGCGCCCACAAAATGCCTATTCAGCCAGCCGAGCGCGGCTGGACGTGCGTCCAAGGAAATGAGCCGTTTTCGACGGTATTTTCGTTGGCGCGTTGCATGCGCCCTGCGGGCGGTGTGCGCGGTGGTGCTGCGCGGTTGCTGCCCTGCCCTTTTCTTGATTCACGGCCATTGCCGGTGCTGTGCGCTGGTCATGCCGAGTGCGCTTTGCCTTTGCCGCGGACGGTTAGCACGGGCACGCCGCCGTGCAAGGGACGCTGCGCTCTACGCCCTTGCACGTCGGCTTTTCACCCGTGCAGCCCTTCGCGTACGGCGAAGCGCACTCAGCACAAGCATGACCAGCACCCAGCGAGGAGACCCCTGCAATGACCGTGATGAATCAAGAGCAAGATCAAGAGCAGAGCAAGAGCGGCGAGCAAGAGCCGGCTCAGGCATCTAGCAAAGCATGTGGGGGGAGTGAGGGGTGGACTGCGAAACGGCTGGCAACGTCGGAGCGGTTGCGGGAGGGGCGCTTGCAGCGGTTGCCGGGTGGGGACTACGCGACTGCGAATGATGGCTTGACTGCCGTGGTGCTGCTGGAGAAGAGCGACCCTTGCGCGTATGGCTTCCGAGGCCGTTCCATGAAGGCCGCGTTTCGGTACAGGTTCCAGACTGCGGAGGCGCGGGCGGCGTATGTGCAGGCCTGGCTTGAACGGGAAAATGTGGAGATAGCCGAGCGGCAAGCCCGGGAGGTCAAGACGCGGGCACGGCATACCCTGGCGCTGGGGGATGTGCTGTATTCAACTTGGGGCTATGAGCAGACCAACGTCGATTTTTACGAAGTAGTAGCCGTGCGCGGTGCCTGCGTGGACTTGCGCGAACTCAGGCAGAACCGCAACGAGCACACGATCGGGATGCAGGGGACATGCACGGCTCGCCCAGGGGATTACAAGGGCGCGTTGATCCGGGGCAAGCGTCCGAATGGAAACAACTGGGTCCGGATTGAAAGCTTCGCCGTTGCGTGTCGCTGGGATGGCCGCCCGGTGAACTGGTCAAGCTACGCCTGATAGTTGGTTCCTGGTTAGAGCAGAGCACATGCCCGGCGGAAGTCGGGCTTTTGCTTTGGGTGTGGGCGAAGCCCACGGATGCCAGCGACTGGAAGGAGCGCGGCCTTTCGCGAGGAAGTCGGACGCCGGCGCGGGTTGGTTCCGTAGGTGTTGCCGCTGCGACCCCTCCCCCTGCAAACCCGCTTTTGATCCTCAGGCGTTGGTTCCGGTCGTGTCGTGGGAGCGCTGGCGATGCTTTCGGCGGCGCTGCGCGGAGGTGCCATTCTCGACGGCCAGAGCGATTTCAGCACGCTGAAATTTGGCCCATTGGGCTAGCGCAGCTTTGCTGCTGGCTTCCCGTGCGGAAACCCAAAATTTCAGCGTGCTGAAATCCAAAGCGAGGAGTTTAGACTACTGCAGGATAGGGATTGCGCCCGCGTTTGTCTGACGCTAAGCTAGGTTCATGGCTCGCCACACCTTCCGATTGTCAGATTCGCAATCCCAGGAGTTGCAAGACCTGGCGCTGTCGAACGAAACGACGCCTTCCGATTTGCTCCGGCAGATGGTTGGCCGCGTGCTGAAAAGCAACGTCGGACCCGTGACTCCGAGGGACCCTGGCAAGCGCGGGCGCAAGGCAAAAGTGCAGATCCGTTTATCGCCTTCGGTGTTTGCCGAGGTGGATGCCCTGGCATTGTCGGAGGGACGATCCGTACCGTCTTGGGTTGGGGCGCTTGTCGAGTCTCGGGTATCCCATGCCCTGCCCTTCAACCCGACCGAGCTGGATGCGTTGCAAGTCGCCATCACGGAACTTGCGCGTGTTGGCCGAAACCTGAACACGTTGCTTCACGTCCTCCACCGATCCGGTCGCGGTGACGCAGGCGACGTTCGGGTTGAAGAACTACGCGAAACGGTTGGCGGTGTATTGACCGCCGTGATCGACACCCGCGGTCGTGCGCTACAGCGGTACGGGATCGTCGATGAAGGATGAGCTGGACTTACTCGGGGAAGCGGAATTCATTTTCCGTGGGGCCAAGCGCGGCAAGAAGGCACGCAAGGGCAAACCATCGTTGATGGCGCATGCGTCTGGGTCATCGGCCGGTGTGCTGGGTCGCATCCGTCGGACGGTGGCGAAGCACCCCCAGGTGATGGTGAAGGTTTCGGGATCGGCGCGGGGCCGTGCGCACCTGAAAGAACATTTGAGCTACATCACGCGCAATGGCGACTTGGTTGGAGAGCGTGAAGACGGGACGCAGGTGATCGGGCGTCAAGCGGTCGTGGACATGGCGGCCGAGTGGTGGGGCAGCATCGGCGCGGGGCGGGGCAAGGCGATCCGAGACACGATCAATATCGTACTTTCGATGCCAGCGGGTACAGACCGTGTTGCGGTGGAGCGTGCGGCGCGAGCCTTCGCGGCGGGCGAGTTCGGCGGCAAACACGATTACCTCCTGGTTCACCATGCGGACACCGACCACCCGCATGCACATTTGACGGTCAAGGCGTTGGGTTATCAGGGCCAGCGGCTTGATCCGCGCAAGGGCGACTTGCAGGCATGGCGGGAGGGATTTGCGGGGCAGATGCGAGCGCAAGGCGTTGAGGCAGAGGCGACGCCGAGGCGGGCGAGGGGCCAGGTGCAGAAGGGCGTGCGGCAGGCGATCAGGCACATGGATAAGCGCCAGGCATCGAGGGTCTCGCGGTGGAAGATCGAACAAGCGATCAAGGTCGTACGCAGTGGGGACGTGGCGACACCGGAAGCTGAGCCCTGGCGTGCCGCGACGCAGGAACGCTTGAAGAAGACCAAGCGGGCATGGGCCACGCTGGCGCGGGCCTTGGACGGGCAGGGCGATGTTGACCTGGCTACTCGCGTGCGTCTGTACGCCGAAACCTTCCCGACTACGGCCACGACACAGCGAGATCAGCTGGTATCGGCAGTGCAGGCAGGGATCGCTAAACGCGACCAGGAGCAGGTGCGTGGAAGAGGCAAATAAGCGGCGTGGCAAAATTTCAGCGTGCTGAAATCCTTGCATGTTTCCTATAAAGCGTGCACTATGTCTATAGGTTCCGTGTACTGGGATGGTAGATGACATGCAAAGCATGACCGTTGAACAGTTGAGGGCAGCAAGTGAAGCGGGAGGCGTCGCAGGCGTCACCTTGAAGGGGCAGGGCGGGGCATTCCTGGTGCAAATCGCGACGCTCAGCGGTGCAGCGGCGGTCTTGTCGAAGGCCCGCAGCAGTGAACCGCGCCGCTTCGGGAATCCCATTGCCGCACTCAATGTGCTACGCGATGTGGGTATCACGCTTGGGCAGTTCGATGCGAGCGACTGGAATCCGGACGCGAAAGAAGCGAACACCGGGACGCACGGACGAGCCGAGGCAATGCGCAAAGCGCACGAAGCGGCTGCCTACACGCAGTGGCTGGCGGGCGAGATTCAGGAGGCCATTGATGAGCCTGGTGCGAGCGTCCCGCACGCCGAGGTAATGACGCGGATGGATGCCCGTATTGATCGCCACACAGCAGCAGGAGCGAAACCCGTATGAACTTCGATGCATTCGCAACGCGCTTGGCATGGAGCGAGCAAGTGACCGTGCATAACGTCCGACTGATTGACGTCAAACCGGGAGAGGATGGCCATGACTTGCTTGTGATCGAGCATGCCGGTCAAGTGCGCGAACTGATTGGTGGTGGTGCTTGGAACGAGGCGCATAGCCGGTTCGATGCTGGGCGGTTTGGGTTTGTTGTAACTGCTTTGCCATTCGCAGGAATTGGGCGGCCGGGCGGGTACTACTTTCGTGCCTATCTCGACCAGAGCTTGCGGCGTGTTCCGGACTTGGACGCAGGGGCGCGGGAAAGCGGTGACGAAGGGCGGGCCGTGGCGGTTGTTGGCTGGTGTTGCGACCAGCAGCCGAATGGGTTTCGTGCGCCGGTCGGCCTTATCCCCGGTGAAGGCGGCGGTTTCGTGGCAGATGAAACGATCGCGGTGACCGTGCGTGTCCCACGCGAGTTTGTACGCGAGTGCCACAGAGTGCAGATGAGCCCCGAGGAGCTTTTGCGGAGCTTTGTGGGCGACCTGGCGGGCATCCAGAACGGGGTGGTGCGGCCACGTGCCGATGGGCTTACGAGTAATGGCAGTGATGAGCGCGACCTGGCAGATCAATGGCTGGAACGGGCGCATGGCATGAACGCCATTGACCTTGACGCATTGGAAGAAGCGACGCAGGAGGATCAAGAGAAGCAATTCCAGCGCGACAATTTTGCGGATCTTCTGGCGGAATTCGAGGATTGCGGTGGTGAAGCGGGCGATCTATTCGCAGCGGTGCAGGCGCTTGTGGACAAGCAACGCGCCACAGATGGCGACTAATGTATGGCGAAATCGAAACCGATTCACAGCATCGTGTGGCGATCGCGAGCCGAGGCCGATTTAGGCAGCATCATCGACTACATCGCGAAGGACAACCCGGCCAGGGCAGAGGCGTTCGGCAAGGAGCTGCGCGAGAAGACCTTGCCGCTGGCGCAGTTTCCGAAGATGGGCAATGCGGGTCGTCCGGGGCTGCCAGCATTTGTGCGCGAGCTGGTCATTCACCGACATTACATCGTGTTCTATCGCGTGCTGGATGATGTGGGTCTTGTCGAGATTTTGCGAGTGAAACACGCTGCGCAATGTCTGCCGTAGTGGTATCTGTAGCGTCAAAGAGAGGGTCGCAACATGAGTTACCGAAAATCCTACATGGGTCCGAAGGGTTCTACCCCGTTTCCACGGACTGTTGGGTTAAGAGTCTAAAGGCCTGATCGTTCGCATCCAGCCTGCGTCGCATGCGCGGGTTGTGGAAGCGTTCGATGTAGTCGAACACATCACTTCTGGCGTCGGACATCGTCAGATAGCGGCGGCGGTACACACGTTCGCGCTTGAGCACGCCGAAGAAGCCCTCCATCGCGGCGTTGTCCCCACAATGGCCTACCGCACTCATGCTGCTGATGATGTGGTGGTCCTTCAGGAATTGCTGGTAGTCCGCGCTGGTGAACTGCGTGCCACGGTCCGAGTGCAGGATTACAGGGCTGCGATCGGGTCGTTGCCAGCAGGCCATCATCACCGCCTTGAGCACCATGTGCCGATCCTGCACAGGCGACATCGACCAGCCGACTACTCTGTGGGAGAACAGATCCAGCACTGTGCACAGATATAGCCAGCCTTCGCCGGTCCTGATGAAGGTAATGTCGACCACCCACTTGGTGTTCGGTTCCAATGCCTGGAAGTCGCGCTCCAGGTGATTGCGCACATACGCTGGCCGCACGCCTGAGGGTTTGCGCCGCCACTGACGCTTCTGCGGCATGCATATAGCCAAGCTCTTATCCATTTACTGTCACTAGCCGTGACCACCTTCGGCACGGCAACTGACCAATGGCAGCATGCTTTTGACCAGTTCGGTTTTGTCTGAGCTCAACGGCATGAAGCCCGGTTTCCCGGGCTTCATGCTTACAACGCATTGGACTCACTAGATGGCATCAGAACATCGTTGTGAATTCCGCATGCTGTTGCCTGACAAAGTGACGCTCCTCAAGTGCAGTCAGGCGATCCGTCTGCAAGGCCATGACACTAATGAGATGCTGGCAGTCGGAGGTAGCTGCATGTGCGAGGGCATCGACCTTGATAGGCGTTTGCTGAGACGAGAACTGGCTCCTCGCAATCATTTGATCATAGATGCCATCAAGTGCAATCTCATGTACCCCAAATTTCACGAAGTGATCGATCCGATTTGGGGCAGGCAGTATTCCTTCGAAGACAGCGGCTGGTTCGCCTGACGCCGTGTCTTCTGCATCCCATCCCCCTCCAAGCTGCGGACGATCAACGTGCCGAATGGTCTCCGACGCATCGGCAAAAGATGCAGCATTGGGGGCAGTAGCAATGGTTGTAGAGGTTAGGGCATCCCCGACTTCAAGAACAGCCTTCTCGGGCGAGAGGGAGGAGGAGCTGGCTTCAATGCCTTCTAACCAGTCCTCGATTGAAGGCATGCTATGTGTCTCCAACCATCTTTCCAGACGCGATCCAGGAATAGGGTCGGGAAGATGGTCGCGCCACCATTTGGTTCGATCATTCGGTGTCTGCGGATAGCAACCACCTGGCATGATGGCTTCTAGGCTGCCAGCTCCCTGCCGTGCGCCACTCATCAAGACGCTATCCAGCGAACCGAACTCATTGCCCATAGCCATCAAGCCCGCTGGCGGTGCCTGCTGCACCCAGGACGTGGCGAAGACAGGGTCGAGCTGCGAACGCTGGGCCGTCGTCAACGTGGTAGTGGTGGGCTTGGTCATCGTGGCCATCTTGGTGACCAGCGCCTGCACCTTGGCCGCCGTCAACAGATAGCTGCCATCCGTCGTGCGGATTTCCTCGACCTGATACTGGCTGCCCTTGTACCAATCCTTGATCGTCAGCTTGTCGCTGGTGCCGATGATCGAGATTTCCAGATTGTTGGTACCGGAGGGTCGCACGAACCACAACTGGTCGTATCCCACGCCACTGAGGAATTTGGCCACGTCCACCGTGCCGGCCGTGGCATCGTTTTCGACCACGGTATCGGCACCATAACCACGCCCATGCAGATAGATATCCGCGCCCGTGCCGCCCGTGAGCGTGTCCGTTCCAGCGGCACCCTCCAGGGTGTCGTTACCTGCGCCGCCGGTGAGGCTGTTGGTTCCCGAGTTACCGGTCAGCATATTGTCCAGCGCATTGCCGGTGCCGTTGATGGCACTGGTGCCGGTCAGCAGCAGGCTCTCGATGTTATTGCCCAGCGTATAGGTCACCGCCGACCGAACCAAGTCCGCCCCCTCGTTGGCAAGCTCGGTCACGACATCGCCGGTGGCATTGACGACGTAGGTATCGTTGCCCGTGCCACCCAGCATCGTGTCGTTGCCGGTGCCGCCATCGAGGGTGTCGTTGCCTTCATAACCACGCAGGGTATTGGCACCGCTGTTGCCAACCAGAACATTGTCCAACGCATTGCCTGTTCCACTCAGCCCGGAAGAACCGGTCAACGTGAGATTCTCGACATTGCTGGAGAGCGTGTACGTCACGCTCGACTGCACGAGATCCACACCTTCATCTGTCAGTTCGGTGACTACGTCCCCGGTGTTGTCGACGACATAGGTGTCGTTACCGGTGCCACCTACCAGCGTGTCGGCTCCGGTGCCGCCATTGAGGCTGTCATTGCCTGCGCCGCCGGTCAGCGTGTTGGCAGCGCCATTGCCGGTCAACGTATTGTCCAGCGCATTGCCCGTGCCATTGATCGCAGCCGAACCCGTCAGCGTGAGGCGTTCGACGTTATCGCCCAAGGTGTAGGTGATGGCGGCGTTGACCAGGTCGTTGCCTTGACCCGCAAGTTCGACGATGACATCCAGGTTGTCGTCGATCGTGTAGGTGTCATCGCCTGCACCGCCTTCGAGCTGGTCGGTACCGGCACCGCCATAGAGGGTGTCGTTGCCGGCTTCACCCAACAGGCGGTCATCATTGGCCGCGCCATTGAGCGTGTCGTTGCCGTTTCCACCGAACATCAGATCCTTGCCCGAAGTGCCACTCAGCGTCTCGCTGCTGGACGTGCCCTGGACCAGGTTGTCGTAGCCCGCCATGGCGGCCTTCTGGTTCATCTGCGTGGTGTTGTAGCCCGTGCCGCCGTTTTGATAGACGTAATCCAGCGCGTAATCGCCACCCAGGAAGTGGTTGATCACGCGCACACCCTGAGCCGGGTTGTTGTCGACTAGGATCAGCAAGTCGTTGCCGTCTTGCTTGAACGTCAGGCGGGTGACCGCGATGCTGCTCGGGAAGAACAACGTGTCGGTGCCACCGCCCGTGTTGTCGATGGTGTCGAAGCCCGCATCCCACATGTAGGTGTCGTTGCCGATACCGCCGACCAGCGTGTCGTCGCCATCCTGGCCCGACAGCGTGTCGTTGCCATCGCCACCTTCGAGGATATCGTTGCCGGTGTTGGTATCGTTCCCCAAACCGCCCGCCAGATAGTCGTTGCCGGCGCCGCCTTGCAGCTTGTCGTCACCGGAGTTTCCGAACATCTGGTCATCGCCACCCAGACCTCGGATCCAGTCCTTGTCGGAGGAACCCACCAGTGCCGTGCCGCCTGTGTCGGCCGACTCGGTGCCGTCCATGACGGTGTCGTAACCGGTGCCGTACGCCGCCACCTTGGCATTGATCTGGGCGGTGGTCAGGTAATAGCTGCCGGGCGCGCTGGGCTGCACGTAGTCGATGGCGTAGTTGCCACCGAGGAAGTGGTTGACCACCCTTGCCGCAGGCGCCTCCTCGTTGCCATCGACGATGATCAGCAGATCGTTGCCATCCCGCTTGAACGACAACTGCTCCTTGCTGATGGTTTCTTCGAAGAAGATGCCATCGAAGCCGCCGTGGCTGTTGTCGATGACATCGGTCTCGCCATCGAGCGTCAGGACATACTTGTCGTCGCCCAAGCCGCCGATGAGGGTATCGGCGCCTGTGCCTCCTCCCAACTGATCGTTGCCATCGCCGCCGTCCAGGTGGTCGCGGCCGTCACCGCCTTCCAGGTAGTCGTTGCCGGTACCGCCCTCCACGGTGTCGTCGCCTTCATCGCCGAACAACTGGTCGTTGCCGCCCATGCCCTGGATCCAGTCGTTGCCTTCCAGCCCCAACGAACTGTTGCCGCTGGCGTTTCCGACGATGTGGTTGTCCAGTTCATTGCCGTGACCGGTGGTGACATCACTGCCCAGGATCAGGTTCTCGACATTGTTGGTGAGGATGTAGTTGGTTTCGTAGTGGCGCTCGATGGTGTCGGTTCCGTCGCCCTCGAACTCCTGGACATCGTCGCCCGCCTGATCCTCGACGTAATAGTCATCGCCCGCACCGCCGGCCATGTTATCCGCGCCGCCCAGGCCATCCAGCACGTTGTTGCCGCTGTTGCCGACCAGGACGTTATCGCCACTGTTACCGGTGGCGTTCACATCGGCCATACCGGTCAGCTGGATGTTCTCCAGCGTCTCGCTCAGGGCATAGCTGATGCTGGACTCAACGGTGTCGTTGCCTTCGCCTGTCAGCTCGACAATCGCGTCCCCCGCGGCATCGACGACATAGGTGTCGTCTCCCTCACCGCCGGCCATCTGATCCGCACCCGCACCGCCATCAAGCCGATTGTCGTTGGCATTACCGACTAGTTCGTTGTCCTGGCCATTGCCGTTGCCGTTGTAAGCCCCGTCCAGAAGCACCAACTTTTCGACGTTGTCGGAAAGGACATAGTCCGAGGTAGCGTTGACCGTATCAAAGCCTTCGCCTGCAAGCTCGGTCACCACATCACTGGCGGTATCGACGATAAAAGTGTCATCGCCCAAACCACCGACGAGCGTATCGCTCCCGGCACCGCCGTCCAGCACGTCATCGCCAGCAAGGCCCGTGAGCACATTGCTGCCACTGTTGCCATACAGCTTGTCGCCGGCACTGCTGCCGGTCGCGTCAATATTTTCGGAGCCCATCAAACGCAGGACTTCGACATTGGCAGGCAGGGCGTAGCTGACCAGGCTTTCAATCGTGTCAAAACCCTCACCTGACGCTTCGATGACGGAGTCACCGGCATCATCGACCCGGAACAGGTCGTCACCGCTGCCTCCCGACATCGCATCGGCGGCTTCGCCACCATCCAGGATGTCATTGCCAGAACCGCCATGCAGGGTGTCCGAACCTGCGCCGCCATTCAACACATCCTGTCCATCACCACCATACAGGGTGTCATTGCCGCCAAATCCATCGATTTGATCATCACCATCGGAGGCAAGCACGACGTTATCAGCATCATTCCCTTGAATGATGTCGTTGACGGAGGTGGTCTTCATCGTCTCGAGGGCGAGTGCCTCCGGACTGATTTCCCACACCTGCCCTGTGCCGTAGTCGATATTGATTCCCCGAAGCGCAAGGCCAGTGATGGGATCAAAGAAGCCTTCCAGTCGGATTTCATCGCCCGCACTCGAAGCAAACCGCACGACCAGTTGCGTGCCTTCGCGGCGGAAGAAGATCTCCTCCAGGGAAAGCTGCGAGACATAGACCGTCGTGCGGCCATCGATGTCCCAAATCAGGTCGCTGCTATCGCCTCGCGCGAAATAGTACCGGTCATCGCCAGCACCGCCTTGCAAGACATCGTTTCCGAGACCACCTCGCAGCTGATCATCGCCATCCCCGCCCATCAGCTGGTCATCACCCGCCCCACCATCAAGGAAGTCATTACCCGCATCGCCTGACAGGAAGTCACGATCCTCACCGCCCGACAAGGTGTCGTTACCATCGCCGCCAGTGAGCGCATCCATGCCTTCACCGCCCGACAGGACATCATCGCCGTCGCCGCCATTCAACGTATCGGCACCGAGTTCGCCGAAAAGAACGTCATTGCCGGCATCGCCATTCAAGACGTCATCACCGTCCCCACCGCTGATCTGGTCATTGCCAGCCGCGCCGGAAATCGTGTCATTGCCGGCACCACCCGAAAAGACATCATCCGTTTCGAAGCCGGTCAATTCATCGTTGCCCGCAGTTCCCTGCAACGACATGGACTTCAGCATCTCGGTCGTCCAGATCGTCCCATCCTTGAAGCGCACCTGATCGATACGTGCGGAGCTGGCACCATCATTCGCGAAGAAGTTTGCTACGGTGAAGCTGTCCGACGTCCCATCAATGGACAGAATCAGGTCCGAACCAGATCGACGCAATGCGATATCACCAGCAACAATGCCGTCGCCAAGCTCGATCGCATCGTTGCGCGACACGGCATCGTCATTGTTATAGAGGACATCAGCGCCAGAGCCCCGACCAAATCGGAAGGTGTCATCACCACTGCCATAAGAATAGATGGCATCGGCATCGGCTCCACCATCCACGACGTCATTGCCATCGCCGTCATACAAGGCATCAGCGCCAGCACCGCCCAACAAAATGTCGTCGCCTTCGCCACCGATGAGATAGTCGTTCCCATCGTCACCGTTCAATTGATCGTTGCCCTTGCCACCATCCAACGAGTCATTGCCAAGACCGCCATTCAGCACATCGTTGCCGCCGCGCCCGGACAGATGATCATTGCTCGAACCACCGTCGAGAACATCGTCGGTATCGTAGCCATAGATGTCATCGTCACCATCCGTCGCCGCAAGCACCTTGGTCTTGACGTCGTTTACGCTCCATACCGTGCCGTCCGAAAAACGAATTTCCTTGACGGCATAGGAAGTGGTGGCATCCGCCTCGAAATAGTCCGTGATATCGATGCGATCCGTCGTACCGATGATGCTGATGCACAGGTAGTTACCGCTACGCCACAGCTTGATATCGGTGGCAGCGATGCCTGAGCCGAGCAGCAGCGTGCCCTTGGGTGTGTTTTGCTGATAGCCATGGTTGTTGAGGACATCGTGTCCGTCACCGCGACCGAAGAGATAGACGTCCTCGCCATTGCCGCCGTACAGGTAGTCATCCCCAGTACCGCCCGAAAGGGTGTCGTTGCCATCACCTGCGGAAAGTGTGTCTGAGCCATTCCCGCCAACGAGCCGATCATTACCTGCATCACCATTCAGGTAGTCGTTACCATCCCCGCCATACAGCGTGTCATCGCCGACACCGCCTGACAACAAATCATCCCCCGCGGCACCAAGGAGCTGATCGTTGCCTTCTCCTCCGCTCAGGTTGTTGTTGCCTGCATCGCCATACAGCGTGTCCATGCCAGCGCCGCCGTTACTGGTCGTGCCGGCAGAAGAAGCGCTATTGACGATGATTACATCGTTACCCGAGGTGGATTGCGGTTGATTCGCCGAACCATCCTGATATATCACGCCGATTCTGGTGATCTCGGCCAATTGCTCAGGCGTGACGACATCGGTGGACAGCCAACTGCGCAACAGATCCACACCGGACAGTGAAGTTTCATCGCTCAGGCCAACGGCTTTGACGTACACGAGGAACTCGGCCAATTCGGTGCGCGCCTTGCCCGCATTCGTGGCATGCAGTTGCTCCAGCATCGCGATGGCCGGAGCCAGATCGATGACAAAATCGCCTTGCGCACTCAATGTCAACGCGATCTTGTCGATATACGATTTCAAACGAGTCTGACTGCTCAGCTGCTTGAACGCTTCCGCATAGAACGATGCATAGACCTGGTGGTAGATGTTGGTGTTGTCGTTGGCCCAGTAAATGGTGTTCTGCGACTGCATGCCAAGCACCGCTTCCGCGATGCGCACTTCATTGACCAGTTCTGCCTGCAAATCCACCGGCATGTAAACCGGTGGCGTCTCACCCGGCCGCAGCCAGATGACATTCTCGGAGTTGGGATCTTCGATACCGCCGCCGGCGTATGCCTGGATCCCGTGGCTACTGTAGCCGGGATTGGTCTTGACCCACTCGTGCAACAGGGCAGGCATCAACTGATCCTGCGCCATGTAATCTTCCGCCGCCATGAACTGACGAACCAGCAGGGTCAACGCGGGGCTCAGCGCGCAGGCCTCGCGCAGGGAACGCATGCGTCCAACACCGGGGATGGCTGGAATGTCGGATAGGTCTTCGGGAATGGCAATAGGGGTGACATAACCGCCATGGATGTTGTCCGCATCGAAATCGAATTCCTGCATCACCTGGCTAACGGCATTGCCGTGCTCATCGGTGCGGGTAAAGCTGCCAGAACCCGTGCGTTGGCCCCCTGCCACGTTGACGGATTCAGCACTGTGCGCGGTCGACAACTGGGTGATCCCAAGCTCGGAGAGAGTTTTGAGCTCGCCGGTATCGGCAATGCCGTTCTGGTTGCTGTCCTGCCAAATCCGCAACGATGCAAATGCGGCATCATTGACATCCACCACGCCATCGGCATTGACATCCAGATCGGCCAAGGCTTGGAAGCCATTGGCAGCGGTTGAGCCGTTGCGCAGCAGAGTCTGGTCACCAAACAGCTCGGTACCGGAGTCGATCTTGCCGTTGCCGTTGAGGTCGCGCACCAGCAGACCGTCCTCGGGGGCAACCCAACCGGTCGCAGTGCGAAACCCATCTGCATCGAAGTCAAATAGGGGGCCGGCGAGGTTCTTATCGGCGCGCGTAGCAACCGTACCGTCGCCATTCAGATCAAGAGCGAGGGGATCGTAGCGCTGGATGCGGTAGGTGTCGTTTTTTAGACTACCAAGCAGCTCTTCAAATTTATCTAATACCCAATCGTCAAGATATTGGCTATACGGGTTCAGATTCCCGTAAAGCTCGGGCGGCATTTGTATTCCAGCAAAATCAAAACCCTTCATAACCCATGATGTGCAGTTATTTACATTTGGCTGAGACAGAAGGTCGCCGTATAGAACGTATTCACCAGGATTGATAGCCGTCGAATCGACATAAGCCATGAACATTTCATATTGGTATTGCGTAAGAGGAATTCTGTTTGATCCTCCCATATAAGGATGATCCTCGATCCCCAGAATTTTAGATCCAGTTATATCGATCTTTCCATCTGAAATAGGCGTATTTGGGCTCTTCGGAACGTACCCATACTCAGTCGAACTTCCATCAGGGTGCGTAACCTTCACAAAAGTATGGGGCATTTGATTCCACACATCCAGTGGAGCATTGAACCTGATTTCAATATATGCGTAAGTAGTCATTATAAATATCCTTGATAAATTACCTTCTTAGAAGATCCCTGCATTATTTGATGGTGCGAATGTGCATAAAATCTCACATAAAACGGAGTATCATCATTAAGAAGTTTTTTTTCTTCGACAATGCAATTAATTATCTTATCAATAACACCTTGATCAGTTATTCCGTAAAAATAATATCTTACAGCCGATCCGCGACCAGAACCGAGGAACACCTCTTTATTAATGCAATCCTGAATGCTACTGCATATTTTATTTTTAATCACAATGTCAAATAATTTAGGGGAAACCCTGCTTTTCTGAAAACTATAATCGCTCCAGCATGACGTCAGGAAAAATATAGAAACCAATAATACGCAGATGAAAGAAAACGATACCTGAGACACTTTCATGCGACTTTCCTCTTATATAGATTCTCGCAGACAATGCACCGAACACACACGGGCAAAGCGTTTCGAAAAACGGTGTCAGAGACACTTTCAAAAACGGTGTCAAAAACGGTGTCAGGGACACTTTCAAAAACGGTGTCAGGGACACTTTTACTTTAGAATGAAAAGTGCCCCTGACACCGTTTTCCTCAAGCACAGGGGGTAATCATTTGACGAAGAGCGTGAACGGCCTTTTTCAGTCCCTCCAACCTCATCTCTGAAGACTCATCGACATCAACATCAGTGAACGTTAAGGACAGTAACTCATCCTTTAGAAACACAGCGGGAGACTTTGGAGGACTGCGCACAATGTAAATATCATCATCGCCCTCTATTGAGATGGCATCTTTACCGAAATATGCGATGGCTCCCAACTGCTGCGCCTGATTCTTGTGCGCCACAACTATCGCTATATGCGATCCGTAACCCGAGGCCTTAGGTTTGCCATCAAAATTGCCGTAATTGCTATAGTTGATTCGCAAGCTCCCATCACTTAGAAGAATTGGGTGAAATTCGTCACTGACTCGCAAACAAGTTGTTTTACTTTCATGAGTCAGCTCAAAAAACTTATAAGCCACCTGATTCATACTGTTCGACTCCGCATCAACATTCGTGACATCGTGACTTGAACTTTCGCATGCCGCAAAAGTTACAGACAATAGAATTACTGCAATGATTTTCTTTATCATCATTACTTCTGCCTCAAGGATGGAAACGCCACCAGAGACACTCTCATGCGACTTCTCCCTGCATCGATTCTCGCGGACGATATACGAAAGCTGCGTCAGAGAGAATTTCTTGGAAAGCGTCTCTGACACCATTTTCATGCCATCTATTCCATTTAATTTTTATTCCCCTACCTTTCCCGCATGGCCTCTTGTGCGTGTGTCTGCAGCGGACTCAGCAGGTAATCAATTACCCGCCGCTTGCCGGTCTTGATCTCCACGCTCAGGTTCATGCCCGGGGTCAGCTGTACCTTCACCCCCTCCACCATCAGCGCAGTGCTTTCCAATCGCACACGCGCCAAGAACACGAGACCCATCCTTTCGTCCTGCGCGGCATCGTGCGAGACCGACTGCACCACCCCTTCCAGATAGCCGTAACGGGTGTACGGGAAGCTCTCCACCTTGACCGTGGCGCGTTGGCCCGGCCTGACGAAGCCGATGTCCTTGTTCAGCACCGTGGCTTCCACCTCCAGCGTGTCCGCGCTGGGCACGATGGCCATCAGCGCCTGCGCCGGCGTGACCACGCCGCCCACGGTATGCACGGCCAGCTGCTGCACCGTGCCCGCCACCGGGGCACGCAAGTGCATGAGCTTGTCGCGCTGGCCGGTCTTGGCCACTTCCGGGGCGTATTGCGCCTCCTGCTGGCGGGCCTGGCGTAAACCATCCAACGCCTGCTGCAGGGCATCCGTCTCCAGCACGCGGCGCTCTTCTTCGGCAGCGCGGATCGCCGCCTGCAGTTCCACCCGGCGGTGGCGCTGGGCGGCAAGGTCGCGCTCTGCGGCGATACGCTCCTGTTCGCGCAGCAGGTAGTCGTGCCGGCCCACGTACTTGCCTTCCACCAGCTTGGCAAAATCCGCCGCCCGCTCCCGCGCGATGCGGGCGTTCTCTTCCAGCGGCGCGATGCTGGAGTCCACGGTAGCCAGTTCGGCCCGGCGTTGTGCCAGCGTGGCTTGCAGGTTGTCCCGGCGCGCACGATAGGCCTGAAACTGGCTGGCAGCCAGGTCGCCTTCAGCGGCGTAGCGGGCTTCGGGCAAGCCGGGATTGGCCGCCAGTCGTGGCATGCGCTCGCGCGTATAGGCCTCGACCAATGCCGACTGGCGCAATTCGGCCAGCTTGGCGGCGGTCAGGGCTTCGCCGGCCTGTGCGTAGTCGGCCCCGGCAGCCGTAGCATCCAGTTCGATCAGCAGTTCGCCCGCCTTCACGACCTGCCCGTCCTGCACCAGGATGCGCTTGACCACCCCGGCTTCCAGCGGCTGGATGACCTTGGTGCGCGACCCGACCACGGTCTTGCCCGGTGCCACTGCCACGATCTCCAGCTTGCCGATGCAAGCCCACAGCAGCGCCACGGTGAAGAACGCCATGATCGTGCGCATGATCCAGCGCGAGGCCGGCGAGACCGGCGTGTCCGTCAATTCCAGATGTGCGGGAAGGAAGGCGAGCTCATCCTCCGTACGCGCGGGCGGGTCAAGGGTGGCGCGAACCGACCAGGCGGCCTTGAACACTTCCGTATAGCGCGCAAGGAATTCGCGCAGGGCGGCGATCACATGCTTCATGCGAGCCCCTGCTGGAGTTGATGCAGCCGCGCGTAGTGGCCGCCCGGACGATCAACCAGTTCGGCATGCGAGCCCGACTCCACGATGCGACCCTTTTCCACCACCACGATGCGGTTGGCCTGTCGCACGGTGGACAGGCGATGGGCGATGATCAGGACGGTGCGACCCTGACAGATGGCGCGCATGTTGGCCATCACCGCGTGTTCGGATTCGTAGTCGAGCGCGCTGGTGGCTTCGTCCAGGATCAGGATGCGCGGGTCGCTGATCAGAGCGCGGGCGATGGCGATGCGCTGGCGCTGGCCGCCGGAGAGCGACGCGCCGTGTTCGCCGACCACGGTGTCGTAGCCCTGCGGCAGTTCGAGGATGAAGTCGTGCGCGCCTGCAAGTTTGGCGGCGTGGATCACGCGCTCCAGGCTGATGCCGGGATCGCTGAGGGCGATGTTCTCGCGCACGCTGCGGTTGAACAGGAAGTTCTCCTGCAGCACCACACCCAACTGGCGCCGCAGCCAGGCCGGATCGGCCAGGGCGAGGTCGTGGCCATCGATCAGCACTCGGCCGCGTTCGGGCACGTACAGGCGCTGCACCAGCTTGGTCAGGGTGCTCTTGCCGGAGCCGGAACGACCCACGATGCCAATCACCTCGCCCGCGGCGATGTCCAAGTCGATGCCCGCCAGTACTTCGGCGGTGTCCGGACGATAGCGGAAGGTGACGTGTTCGAAGCTCACCCTGCCCTTGATGGCGGGCAGGGCCATCTTGCTGCCGGGCAGTTCCGTGCGGGTATTGAGGATGTCACCGAGGCGTTCCACCGAGATGCCGACCTGCTGGAACTCCTGCCACAACTGCGCCAGCCGCACGATCGGCGCGGCCACCTGCCCCGCCAGCATGTTGAACGCGATCAACTGGCCCAGCGACAGCTTGCCGTCGATCACCAACCTGGCGCCGAAGAACAGGATGGCGATGCCCACCAGTTTCTGCACCAGCTGGATGCCCTGCTGGCCGATGGTCGCCAGCCGGGTCACCCGGAACGAGGCGCCGACGTAGCCGGCCAACTGGTTGTCCCAGGTGCGGGTGACGCGCGGATCGACCGCGGTCGCCTTGACCGTACCGATGCCGTTGATGGTTTCCACAAGGAAGGATTGGTTGTCCGCGCTGCGGGCGAACTTCTCGTCCAGTCGCTTGCGCAGCACCGGCGTGATCGCCGCCGACCACAGGGCATAAACCGGCAGCGACAGCACCACGATCAGGGTCAGCCAGCCGCTGTACCAGAACATCACCGCCAGGAAGACCCCAGTGAACAGCAGGTCCAGCAGCGAGGTCAGCGCCTGCCCGGTCAGGAAGCTGCGGATGTTCTCCAGTTCGCGGACGCGGGCGATGGTGTCGCCTACCCGGCGCGACTCGAAGTAGCTCAGCGGCAGCGCCAGGATGTGGCGGAACAGGCGCGCGCCCAGTTCGACATCGATCTTGCTGGTGGTATGCGCGAAGACGTAGCTGCGCAGGCCGGTCAGCACCACGTCAAACAGGGCAATGGAGACCAGGCCCACGGCCACGACTTCCAGCGTGGTGATGGCGTGGTGCACCAGCACCTTGTCCATCACCACCTGGTAGAACAGCGGCGTCACCAGCGCGAACAATTGAATGAATAGCGAGGCGACCAGTACCTCGATCAGCAGCTTGCGGTATTTGACGACGGCCGGCACGAACCAGCGGAAATCGAACTTTGCCAGTTGGCCAAGCACCGAGGCACGAGAAGTGACCTGCAAAAGGCGGCCCTGATAGCGGGTCGCGAATTCCTCACGTGACAGTTTGCGCGGGCGCTGCTCGGACAGGTCGTGGATGAGAACGGCATCCTCACCTGCGCGGGCAACGATGAAATGCCGGCCCTCTTCATCCAGCGCCAAGGCAGGTAGGCTGGCAAACGCGATGCGCTCAACCGGCTGCCGAGTGATTTTCGCCTTCAGGCCAAGGTGCTTGGCAACCAGCAGCAGCGCGGTTTCATCGAACGGTTTGCTGCCGTCGCCGAACTGGTGCGCAAGTTGCGCAGGATCAGCTGCTATGCCGTGGAACTGGGCCAGTAACAGCAAGCCATGCAGGCCAGAATCGACCAGCGATCCCGCAGCATCCTCCACGCGCGGCTCGGCCACATCGCGCATGGCCTGAACACTTCCCTGTGTCATTCCCCATGTTCCTTCGAGAAACGCGACATGCGTCACGCAATCTCATTAGATCAGCAACAATGAGGCTTGTCAAGGCTTGACGGGAACAAATTTTTACCCTTAGAGAAATTTCCCTAAGTATTTCGGCATGCGGTTAATAAGCTACCGCGACTTAACAACTCTCCTGTGAATCTGATAGGGGCGAATATAGATGTCGTAAGTGAGCTTGGAGAAATACAGCAGCAACATTTCCACCAGTGCAATAATCAGGATGTCCCAAATGTTTTTTAGGGCGCCGGAATTCCACTTCAGCAACGGCAGGGTCATCAGGAGGCCAAGTACGAAGATCATGAGGCATCCCCACCACGCGACACTTTTCGGGGCAGAGATGCCAACGCCTTCTCCCGAGAAAACAAGGCAATGGCTCCTCTTCAATACGCGAATTTCAGCATCTGTAACATCGGCTTCATGTTTGAAGGCAAGTACTTGCTGTCGCCGACGTCTATTTGCATCGAAACCAAAGCGCTTCTTGAATATTTCCTCGTGCTGCAGGGCTGCCAAATCCTGTTGTTTTGGAAGCCATTCGGCACTATTGATCGCTTCGCGAATGGCATCCGCCAGTTCCCGAATGGCAGCTCCTTCCATTCTCGGCGCGGGAGCCTCCACCTGATCATCCTGTCGTCGAAAAGGAATAACGGTGCCCTCTCCATGGGGAGCGCCCTTATCGTCCACGTGCCACCGCCACCGCCACGACATCCGCGACGATTTCTTTGCTGAGACGTCCTTGCTCCAAGGCCAACTGATAGAGAGCTTTCATGACCCGAGCCCGGTGGTCGGCACGCATGCAACGTCCCAGTGCGGCCAATTCGGTGTCCAAGGCCTCTACCACGCTGTTGATAAGCCTGAAATCGATAGGTAAGGCACGCGCCTTTTGCGGCTGCAGATCTTCGCCTGACATCAACCAAATTGGATCAATGGCATACAAGTCATAGAGTGCCTTGACCAATCCACTTGGCACTTCGCGCTCGCCGCGCTCATAGTGGATGTAGGCGCGCTTGGACAGGCCCAGTGCTTGGGCAAATGCTTCTTGACTCAATCTCACCTGGGCGCGCACCGCTGCGAGCCGGCGACCGATTAGAGTCTTGTCGATTGGACTTGTCGATGATCCCAAAATTGCACTACAGTGTGGCCCGATAGTGGGGTAGAGGGTAGCGCCTTGCGTACAGAAATCAAACGCCATGAGCGGATCAAGATGCAGCTTCGGCTGGCGGGCACGTCGCTGGCGCAAATCGCGCGCGAGCTCGGTGTCCAGGCATCGACCGTCGCCTCGGTGTCCCGCGGCAAAAGCCGCTCCCGCCGCATCGAAGATCGCATCGCTGCGGCGCTGTCCGTCACGCCGTCACGGCTTTGGCCGGATCGCTATGCCAGCGTCGCGGCCACCTCCTGTTCCGATCCATACCCGCCAGGAGGTGTCTCGCCATGACCTAGGAATTCGCTCCACCCAAACTTGAGCCCAGATTCCGGACGCAAAAAAGGCCGACGCCCCGTTATGACGTCAGCCTTTTTGGCTTTTACGAATCGCACCGCTACCTGATCCGTGTCGACTTGAGCCCGACGCGGATAGTATTTTCCGTGCATTCCGGCCTTGTCAAGGTCGCGCCACCTTCATGTGGCTCGCGACGGATGACTGCGTCCATTCGTCCATCGAATGGAAAACCACCATGCCCGATCAGAAAAAGATCTGTCAGCTTGTGCTGACGACAGCGATGTCCGCACGCGCGATTGCCGAGAAAGCGGACGCGTGCCACAACACGGTCAGCCGCTACCGCAACCTCCTGCACGAACACGGCCTGAGCTGGCCGCAAGTGAAAGCCATGACGCCGCGCGACCTGGAGGCCGTGCTCAATCCCGGGCGGGCGCATGCCCGCGGCACCTTCATCGAGCCCGACTGGAGCTACATCCACCGCGAGATGGCGCGCGACGGCGTCACCGAGTCCTTGCTGCATGGGGAGTACGAGGACGCGCACCCCGATGGCCCGACGATGTCACCACGCACGTTTAGTCGCCGCTATGCGGAGTACGTCGATTCCCTGCGCGTTTGCATGCGCCAACCCCGGCTGCCCGGTCATCACCTGTTCGTCGATTACTCCGGCAAACGGCCGTATATCACCGACCCGGTAACCAATGACCGTCGCCCGGTGGAATTGTGGGTCAGTTGCGTCGGCATCAGCCGTAAGGCCTTTGCGCATGCGACCTTGTCGCAGAAGCTGCCCGATTTCATCGAATCGCATGTCCTGGCGCTCGAGTACTACGGCGCGCTGTCTGAGGTGTTGACCCCCGACAACCTCAAGGCCGCCGTGGTGCGCGTGACCTGGCGGGACGGGCATGAGATCAACCCCAGCTATCAGGCCTTCGCCGATCATTACGACCTGTTGGTGTTGCCCACTGGGCCGCGCAAGCCGAAGGAAAAGGCGGCGGTGGAGAACACGGTGCGGCTGATGCAACGCTGGGTGCTGGCTGTGCTGCGGGATCGGACGTTCTACTCGCTGGCCGAGCTCAATGTGGAAATCCGCCGCCTGGTCGATGCGTTCAATGATCGGCCGATGCGCGGCCATGACAAGCGTTCGCGCAACCAGTTGTTCGAGGACGTCGATTTGCCCGTGATGCGACCGCTGCCGCAGGCGAGGTTTGTGTATGCCGACTGGAAGACCAGCGTCAAGGTTCCCAAGGACTATCACGTCAGTTTCGACGGCAACTGGTATTCCGTGCCGTTCAAGCTGATCGATGAACATGTGACCGTGCGCGCCTTGCGCGATGCGATCGAGATCTACCAAGAAGGTCGGCAGGTGGCGACGCATCGGCGTGGCCACGGCAAGGGCGAGGTGATCACCAATCTCGATCACCAGACGCCGAAGCATCAGGCCTTCGCCCAGGCCGGCTATGGCGAGATCACCGGTTGGGCCGAAGACGTGGGTGAGGACGTTGCCGCGTTCGTCCGGCTCCATCTGGAAAAAGCCACCGGCGGCGCCACGGTGAATGCCTTTCGAGGACTCAAGAAGTTCAAACGCCAGTACGGCGCTCATCGATTGAATCTGGCCTGTCGGCGGGCACTGAAGATGAACGCCATCACCACCACCGCCTTGCAGGCGATGCTGGTGCGCGGACTGGAAGACAAGCCATTGTCGTCCGATGACTTGACGCCGCCCTCTGTGCCGGCGCACGAAAACGTGCGTGGTGCTGCCAACTATGGAGACGACACCGACCACCTCAACGAAAAGGAAGCCGCATGAGCAGCCAGCAGACCATCGAACAATTGAAATCCTTGCGACTGACCGGCATGGCCGAAGCCTTCACGCACCAGATCGGCAGTTCCGCCTTCCAGGACATCGGGTTTGAACAGCGGGTTCAGATGCTGATCGAGGCCGAACTGGCTAGGCGCGATACCCAGCGGTATGAACGGCTGATCAAATCCGCCAAGTTGCGGTTGCAGGCTGCGCCGGAGGATATCGACTATCGCACAACGCGTGGCCTGGAAAAGACCAAGGTGGCGGACTTGCTCACCAATAGTTGGATCCACCATCACCGCAACCTATTGTTGACGGGTGCCACCGGCACCGGGAAGACCTGGCTGGCCTGCGCGCTCGCGGTGAACGCGGCGCGCTTTGGCATCAGCGTGCTCTACCAGCGCGCTGCGATTGCGCTGGAAACCATGCTGATCGCCCATGAAACCGGCGACATCGAGAAGGTACGCAATCAATTCGTCCGGCCGCAGTTGTTGGTGCTCGATGATTTTGGGCTGGTGCCGCTGAGCACCCGGAACAAGACCGATTTGCTGGAACTTGTCGAACGGCGCGGCGATGCTTCAACCATCGTGGCAGGACAGATGCCGGTGTCGAAGTGGCACGACTACATCGGCGATCCCGCCGTGGCCGATGCGATCCTGGATCGGCTGGTCTATTCCAGCCTGAAGATTGAGCTCAAGGGTGAATCGTTGCGCAAGGCACGCGCGAAGCCGAGCTGACTATTCAGCAATCCCATGCGCTGGACATCCGGCGCATGGGGCTGGCTGCGGTCAATTTTGTGGCAGTGGTCAGGCTGCTGGCGGCAGTGGGCAAATTCTGGCCGTGGATGGTCAGGTGCCGGAACTGGTCAGCGGTCGTGACAAGCAACGCATTGCTAAATGCCGCATTCGGTCAGATCGTGAGTCCAAAATGGGCAGGTCGATGGCGGTTTGCA
>Ga0209023_10001452_pt1 | contig 31828 bp, 21 predicted proteins | sample LakOneMetagenome_FD_187468 | JGI IMG/M metagenome (GOLD analysis project Ga0209023, IMG submission 187468) | Freshwater and sediment microbial communities from Lake Erie, Canada (SPAdes) (version 2) | ecosystem: Environmental > Aquatic > Freshwater > Lentic | place: Lake Erie, Canada...
CACCGCCGGCGGGGCGGGTGAAGCGGACCACCGAACAGGTTGAACTGGACCGGCTCCGACGGCGCAACGCTCGGTTGGAGGCCGAGCTCGAGCGCACCAAGTTGGCGTTGGAGATCACGGGAAAAGCACACGCGCTCTTGGAGCTCATCTCCGAGAGCGCGGACACCGAGCCGAGGTCGACCAAGTGATCGACGACCACTTCGACGAACTCGCGAAACAGACATGCGTCCGCCGGGCTGCCGCCTTGTTGGGTCGGCCCCGTGCCACCCACTATCGGCGGCACCAGCCCCCGAAACTTGGCCCGCCCGTCCCACGCCCGGCGCCGGCCAACGCGCTCACCGAGACCGAACGTCAACACGTGTTGGCGGTGTTGCGGTCGCCCGAATACAGCGATCTGGCACCTGCCCAGGTGTGGGCCCGACTCCTCGATGACGGCGTCTACCTGTGCTCGATCGCCACGATGTACCGGCTGTTGGCCGTCGCGGGCGAGAACCGCGAACGGCGCCGTCAACGCACCCACCCCGCGAAGAAGAAACCCGAGCTGATCGCCCGAGGCCCCAACGAGGTGTGGAGTTGGGATATCACGAAGCTTCGCGGTCCGACCCGCGGCGTCTACTACGAGTTGTTCGTGATCATCGACATCTACTCCCGCTACGTCGTCGCCTGGTGCATCGCACCCGCCGAGACCGGCGAACTCGCCAAAGAGTTCATCGACGCTGCCATCCAGAGTCAGGGCGTGGCCCGAAACCAGCTCACGCTTCACGCCGACCGCGGCACCTCGATGACCTCGAAACCCGTCGCGCAGCTCCTCGTCGACCTCGGCGTCGCCCGCTCACATTCGCGGCCTCACGTGTCCAACGACAACCCCTACAGCGAAGCCGCGTTCAAGACCCTCAAGTACTGCCCGGCGTTCCCCACCAACTTCGGGTCGATCCACGACGCCCGAGCGTTCTGCGAGACGTTCTTCGCCTACTACAACCACGAACACCGCCACTCCGGCATCGCACTCCACACCCCCGCGTCGGTGCACTACGGCACCTCCACCGAAATCAGCGCCCAACGAGCCGCGACCCTCGACGCCGCCTACGCCGCCAACCCCGACCGGTTCCGCGGCCGACGGCCCGCCCCGCCCAAGCTCCCTACCGTCGCCTGGATCAACGACCCATCGCGCGAAGCGCTCATACAGAACAACTAACCGAAAACTGTCTCAAACTCCTTGACAGGTTCCGATGCCGCCAGGTACGTTCACGTCATGCGCTGGAGAACGTTCACAACTATTGCCCTTGTCATCAGCGGGTTTGCCGTCACCCTTGCCGGTTGCACCCCAACGAACACGGCCCCGCCGTCGGTCACCACGTCCGACGTCACGGTCGTCGCCACGCCGGCGGCCGACCAGTCGGCGCCCTGTCTCGATTCGGACTCGGCGGTGAACACCTTCGCCAACTCCGACGCCACGTCGTTCGTGGTGACCATCAACGTGATTGCTCCGCTCTGCACGCCGCTCGACGCCAAGGCCGTCATCTACGCCATGCCGAACAACGGCCAGGCGTGGCCGCAGGAGCTGTTCAAGGTGGTGCCGTTCACCTTGAGCCAGGCCGGCACGGTCACCGTGACGTTCACGAAGGGCTGCGGTGCGGTGCAGTTCGACGTGCTGACCGGCTCGACACCGCAGACGATCGACAACCCGCTCCAGCACGGTCAGCTCATCGACCCCGTCGCCGCCCAGCAGTGGTTCGGTGCTCCGTGCCCGACGGGCACCACGACCACGTCGGAGGCGACCACGTCGACGACCTCGTCCACCTCGACGACCACCGAGCCGACGACGACCACGACCTCGACGACGACCACCACCACGGAGCCGCCGACGACGACCACCACGTCGACGACCTCGACGACGACGACCACCTCGACCACGGTGCCGCCGACGACGACCACGACGTCCACCACGACGACGACGGCTCCGCCGCTTCTGCCCCTCGTCTACACGGGCGTGGCCGACAAGACCGTCGGCTGCTACTCCGGCGCCGCCGGTGACGACACCTTCCACCAGGTGCTCGGCACGGATGGATACTGGGACTTCTACTTCCAGGGCTGCAGCGCCTTCGCCACCGAGACGATCGCTCTGGACGATCCGCCCGGCGGCCCGTTCGCCAACGCCTACGAGCCGCCGACCGGTTACAAGTGCCGCATGTCGATCGACGGTTCGGCTGACGGCCCGACCCCCTGGTACTCCGGTGCCGACCCACAGGTCGGTTCCGTTGCCGACACGGGTGGCCTGATCTTCTTCCAGTCGTCCTCGTCATGGAGCTCGGACTGGCCGGACCCGACGACCTGGCGGATCACCTGCGATCCGATCTGAGGCCGATGATCTGAGATCCGGTGTCGACGGCGCCCACCGCACGGTGGGCGCCGTTGCGCGTCCGGACGCCCCACCGGGCGTTGGCGAGGGAATCCACCGACGCCGGTCGCTGTTGCATCCGCCGTGACTTCATCAGGATCTGATGTCGAGTTCGGTATCGACACGTTCGGCGGCATTACCAAGGGGGCCGACGGGCGCCCCCTCCACCATGCCGAGGTGGTCCGCAACATCGTCGAGGAAGGCGTGGTGGCCGATGAGGTCGGTCTCGACTTCATCGGCATCGGCGAGCATCACCGACGGGACTTCGCGGTGTCGAGCCCGGAGATGGTGCTTGCGGCGATCGCCGCTCGTACCGAACGTATTCGGCTGGGTTCGGCGGTGACGGTGTTGAGTTCCGATGATCCGGTGCGGGTGTTCGAGCGCTTCTCGACGCTCGATGCGGTGTCGAACGGTCGAGCCGAGATCGTGGTGGGTCGAGGATCCTTCACCGAGTCGTTCCCGCTCTTCGGCCTCGATCTCGCTCGATACGAGGAGTTGTTCGAGGATCGGCTCGGGTTGTTCGCGGAGATCGTCGAGGAGCGCCCGGTGACGTGGTCGGGTACGACCAGGGCGTCGCTGACGTCGACGTCGATCTATCCCCCGACCGAGCGTGGGCTGACGGTGTGGGTCGGTGTCGGCGGCAGCCCTGAGTCGGTGGTCCGGGCCGCCCGCTACCACTTCGGCCTGTTCCTGGCGATCATTGGCGGTGCGCCCGAGCGGTTCCGCAGTTACGTCGACCTGTTCGAGCGGGCGCAGGACGAGTTCGGGGTCGAGCGTCGCCCGGTCGCCGTGCACTCGCCGGGCTTCGTCGGGGCGACCGATGACGAGGCGTACGAAGCGGTGTTCGACGGCTGGGTCGAGATGCGCACCCGCATTGGTGCCGAGCGCGGCTGGCCGCCGCCCACCAACGGTGACTTCGAGCGGGAGATCGAACACGGTTCGCTCTATGTCGGCTCTCCGGAAACGGTGGCTCGCAAGGTTGCCCGCACGATCACGGCCCTCGGTGTCGACCGGTTCGACCTGAAGTACGACAGCGGGTCGTCGAGCCACGAGGCGATGCTGGGATCGATCGAGCTGTTCGGCCGCAAGGTCGTCCCGATGGTGAAGGACATGCTCTCGAGCTGACGGCCTGGGCGGAGCGGGCGAGAGTCCCTAGTGCAGTCGAAGATGCAATCGCTCGCGTGCTCCGCGGGTGAGGCGCACCATCGAGTGGTTCGCGAGGACGTGGTCCGTGCCGTGTTCGCGCAGCTCGGCCTGTAGGCGATCAGCGACCTTTTTTCTGTCGTCTCGTGAGTCGAGAGCACGGTCCGTACCCGCCAGGTCCGGCTGCCCACGACGATTGCTACTGCGTATCCGTCATCAGACGTCGGCAATCTTGCGCCGGCCTCGTAGAACGCCCCCGGCAGGTTGTCGCGCGCCCACTCGTGGCAGCGGTCGCGCAGCACTGTGCGTTCGGCGGCGAACCGTTCCGCCCGCTGGTCAGTAGCCCGATCAGTGCGTACCCCCGACTGATCGTCTCGACGCGATCTGTGAGGTCGTCGCACACGCGGTCCAAGTCCCTCGCCGAGTCCTCGTCGAGCACGAACTGGACGATCAAGGCAAGGCTCGGCGCAATCGAAGCAGACGACACGGGACCATGGGAGGGCTCCTCGGGCTCGGGGTGCCCTCCCATGGTCATGTTGTGCGCGCCTACGGCTGAACTGGTGATCCGAGTATCGACTCGTTGCCGGACTCGATCGCGGCCTCGATCATCGAATCGCACGACTTGGAGGAGCACCCTGCGACCAGGTCCGAGGTGGCCTTCTTCACCTCGGGAGATGCTGCAGCGTCGGCGGCGGTAGCGAACGTGTCGAGCCCAACTTGTCCGAGGCCTGGAGTGATGAATCCGTCAAGGTTTCCCTTGCCGTCGTAGACGGGCAGGATGGACGCTGGGTACATCGCGGTGAGAACCGCATTGGTGTACCGAACATCGTCCATCGACTTCGCTGATGCTGCGAGTACGAATCGGTTCACGCCGGGATCGACAGCAGTGGCCCCGTCTGGCGGCGCCGGCGGCGCCGAGATCGCTGACAAGATCGCTCCGCAGTAACCCTCTGCGGGGAGCCACTTGGGCTTCACCGGGAGACGGAACGGACCGTCGCTGTCAAACCTCGCGGCGACCTTCGTCCAGTCCACGGGTGTGCCATCGCCCAAGGCATACTCGGAGCCGGAACAGGCCGAAATCGGGTCCGCCGCTCGGGATGACATGTCATTCGCTGCTCCTCCGGCAGCTACGTCGACCCTCGCTTCTGAGCCGCATCCCGTAGTGACGGTTGCCACGCCAATGGCGACGACCGCGGCCAAGCGTCGCCAGTACCTCTGCGTCCTCATGATGCGACCTCCGTAACTGCCTGGTTCGTGAATTGGTTCGTTCCGTTTACTTTGACGACGTGTCCCGCGTTGGTCGCGAACAGGACGCCGGCCTGTGGGTCGCCGGAGAACGGGCCCCCGCCACAGACGCCGCCGTTGAACTGGTCGCCGCCCCACGTCTCGTTGAAGTCGAAAGTGATCGTGCCTGTGTTGTTGGCAACGGTCTTGGTGAGCGTGCAATTCGCCCAGATGCCGGGGTTGGCGATCCAGGCCTGGATCGTGACCGACACCTGAACGAAGGTGGCGAGCTGTAATTGGCTAGCGTAGTTGCAGGTATTCTGTGCCGAGTACCACGACGCCGCGCCCCCATCTAGTTTGGTCGTCCGGGTCTCGAGTGCGACGCCGTAGCACGCTCTCGTGTCGCCGAAAGCAGCGAACCATCCCTGTCGGTTCACACATGAGCTTGTCGCGACGAGGATCGCAGTGATGGCAACGTACGCCGTCAGCCTGCGAACTCCGGTCGTCTTGTTCATAGATGCACCCCTTTCGGTTCGGTCGAAGCTGAAATGCCCCGATTCCTCAACCGGACTCCACCGAGGATGCCCAGGTCGATCAATTCGTACTTGCCTCGACGGTGAACGATGTGACAAAGACCAGGAGACGAATCCTCACTCGCGAAAGTCAGGACAGCGCAATCCTGAGGCTTGCCAACTTGTCCGACCAGGGTCGTCTTAGCCGTCAGGGACCACCGTTCCGTCGGACTCAGGTACGACGATGACGTCGTCGGGGAGTGTGGAGTTGACCCGGCTTTGTTGGACACCAGATTCTGGAGCGGATCGCTCTGGAGGAAGGAGGCCCCAATGGGTCGTCCATCGAAGTAACCCCGAGGAATTCCGGCGTGAAGCGGTCGCACTGTTCCGCAGCTCGGACCGGTCTCGGGTCGAGGTAGCCCGATCGTTGGGCATCAGCGACGGATCGCTGGCGTCATGGGTGAAAGCCGCCGACGAATCCGAAAATCCGGGCGCGTTGGACCCCACCGAACGCGCTGACTCGCGGGTCGAGAACACGGTCCGTACCCGCCAGGTCCGGCTGCCCACGACGATTGCTACTGCGTATCCGTCATCAGACGGTGACGAGAATCCAGTGAGTAGGTCTGCGAACAGGTCGCGGAAGCCATACGTCCGGTAGCCGATGTGATCCTGCGCCGTTGCCATGCCGCTACACGATCTCCCCGAGTTGACCTGTGGCAGAGCGACATCCTGTCAGCCGCTGCCAGTGGGCCGGGCCCGCGATCGACTCACGAACCCGCGTGGTGGAGCGCCGTGGAGGAGTGAAACGCCGTCGCCGAAAGACCTTGCGGCAAGGAGCGGCCTCGCAGACAATCACCATCCATCGGAGACAAGGACGTACGTTGAGCAACCGACGAACATTGGCGGCCAGCATCGCCATCATCGCCTGCGCTGGAATCTTGACCACGGCGTGTCAGCCCAGCGACGTCTACAACCTCCCGCGGGCACGGAGCGGCGCCAAGTGCACGAGCCCCGGCTCGTTCGCCCGGGATACGACCAACGTGTTGCAGTGCAGCCCGAAGCGCCGCTGGGCCGTCAACATGCCCATCAGTCGAGCCGTCACCTTGATCAACGCGTACAACCGCTCCATCACGCCCACCGAGATCGTTCGGCTCGGCGCCCCGCAGATTGTGATCGCCGGCTCGGGCGCCGCCGACGCAGTGGTGATCGTCAAGAACGCCGACGGTGCCCCGGTGAAGGACGCCCTCGTCCAGTTCACGCAGTCGGGTACCACCTCACTCAACTGGGCCTCGGCCACCGAGTCCCGCACCGGTGCTGACGGGAAGGCGTCCGTGACCTTCACACCCAGCACCTCGGTCGGCGTCACGTATGTAACGGCGTCCGTCCCGGGCACCGGGCTGTCGGCGATCTACTCGATCGAAACCCGCGCCGCCGAGCCGGCGACATTCACCATCACCGGGTCGACGCTCGTGAGGATGAACCTCCGCTCGTCGGTGACCCTGAAGGCCCGACTCACCGACAGATTCGGCAACCCCGTGTGGAACGAGCCGGTCGACGTCCTGACCGACTCCGAGGACTTCTCGTTCCAGCCGACCTCCTACGGAACTCAGCCCGACCGGACCGATGGGTACGGCGAGTACTCCGGTGTCCTCTCCTCCTCAGCGGTTGCCGGGCAGTTCGGTGTTGCCTTCGTCGCCGGTCCCGACGACCGCGAGGTCGCTGTGACGTGGGACGTTGATGTGTTGCCAGGAGCGGCCTACTCCGTCCATCTGACGTCGTCGAGCCTCACCGCTCCGGTCAATACACCACTCCCCGGGCCGATCGTCGTGACCGTGTCCGACAGTGACGGCAACCCGGTGCCGGGCATTCCGGTGACATTCGACATCGCGACCGACACCAGCTCGGCGACCGGCAGCTTCGGCGCGACGAGTGGTGTTACCGATGCGCTCGGCCACGTGACGACCACGTTCACGTGCGGCGCCACCGCTGGCATTGCGTACGTCGGGGCTCACGCTGCAGGGATCAACGGCTACGGCCCGATCACCTGCACCTAGTCGATAGGCCCCCGGAATGATGGGCCGACCCGATGGAAGCGTTACCTTCCATCGGGCAACCTGAGCTCATGAGAGCTGCGACAACCCAAGACCTCGGTGCGGCAGTTCGGGCAGAGCCCTGTCTGTCAGGGTGGGGTGAGACACCGCGTTGAGCGGTTGTGACTCCTCCAGGGCGAGAAACGGACCCGAAATCTGATGACGTTGACGACTGCAGATCTGGTTGACCGCGCCCAAAATGGGCGGGTGGATGAGATCGACCCTGCCGCCAGACCGAAGCGCCGCACGTTCACCGCGGCCGAGAAGCACGCGCATCTCGATGCGTACGATGCCCTGGCGAAGGGCAGCGAGAAACGTGGCGCGTACCTGCGCCGCGAAGGCCTGTACTCGTCGCATCTCGCCGAGTGGCGCAAACAACGCGACCGGGCCGGGACGACACCGCCGGCGGGGCGGGTGAAGCGGACCACCGAACAGGTTGAACTGGACCGGCTCCGACGGCGCAACGCTCGGTTGGAGGCCGAGCTCGAGCGCACCAAGTTGGCGTTGGAGATCACGGGAAAAGCGGCCCTACGCGACCAACCTGGGACGGCGGGGTCGGATGCTCGTGACCTGAGGAGTTTCGCGCATGGGGTTGGTGCCGCCGGCGAGGAGGATGCGGAGCCGGTAGTTGTCGAGGTTGCGGAACCCTCGACCTGAACGCTTGACCTGCTTGATCAGCAGGTTCGCCGCCTCGACAGGACCGTTCGAGGCGCCGGTGCTGTGCCGGTTCAAGATCTGCTGGCGCCAGCGTTCCAGGGTCTTCGCGAGGCGTCGCAACTCGGGGCCCGAGTCAGCATCGGAGCACCACACGATGACGTCGTCGAGACGGCCGGCCGCTTCGTCGGGGTCGTTGGTGAGGTAGACGTCGCGGAGCTTCTCCTTCGCGACCCAGCAGTCCCGCACCTCGCCGTCGGGGTCGCCATCACGCAGCGCCCGATGGAGCCGGTCCCAGCCGATGTCGTCGAGGCGTTCAGCGCCCATCAACAACAGCTTGCGGACGTCGTAGAGCGGGTCGCCCTTCCACCCGCGATGCTCGAGCGTCTCGGCCTGCACCCGCTGGCGACACCGTGTGACCGCGGCGTTGCCCAACCTGACGATGTGGAACGGATCGACGACGATCGTGACGTCACGCAACGGACTCGTCGGCCCGGTCACCGCTGACCGGTAGCCCTCGTGCGGATCGACCGACACCACCTCGATCCGGGCCAACCAGTCCGGCGGCATGGTCGCCATCCAGGCCCGCAGATCACGGGCATCACGGCCCTCGAACACGTCGAGGATCTGACCGGTGCCGACATCGACAACAGCGGTGATGAACCGTCGTCGGCGGCGCCGGTGCGCTGGTTGCATCACGGTCTCATCGAACCCCACCATCGCCGCCGGTCCGACCCGGTCAGGGTCCTCGACACGCTGACGGCCGATCCGCTCAACCGCCGTCCACACCGTCGACCACGACACCCCGAACTGAGCGGCGATCGACGCCGGCGTCCCCTCCACGCTGGCGACCCGATCTGCAGCCCACTCCGCCGCCCGGGCCGTCAGCACCCGCCGCGGTGCGACCAGCGGTGACAACTCGGTCCACGTCTTCGCCGGGCACTCCGCGTCGGGGCAGGCCCACACGCGTTTGCGCCACCGGACCAGCACCGCCCTGCTGCCTGACGGGGCGTCACGCACCGTCACCCACCGCCGGTCCTTCGCACGGGCACGCACACCGCACCGGCCGCACCCGACCGCCGACGCGGTCGTCTCAACCTCGATGACCAGCTCGCCACCGTCATCGGCGACGCGCAGCACCTCGAACCCTGGCGCGCCGAACCAGCACGCACCACTACCTTCAACCAACGGGGGCCTCCCTCGTCTCTGACCGTCAAGCAGTCACGAGATTTGTGGAGGCCCCTCCATCACCGGTGGACCCCGACCGACACCGTCATCCCAGCTTCATCGCGTAGGGCCCCGAAACGAGCGATCAGGCGACTACCGATTCCCAGGTCCACAGCGGTGGTGCGTCTGGGCCGCCACCGACAACTCGTTCTAGTCGCCGTCAACGGGCGGCGGAGCGGCCGCGGAGCGGACAGACCAGTTCTTATCGCTCCGAAGTCGATCGGCGATGTCAAGGGCGAGCTGCTGGTCTCCGCTGGCCAATACATCGAGAGTTGTCGCGAGCGTGTATCGAACGCTCGGGTCAGGGTCGGACGCCAACCGCTCGATTGCTCGTCGGCTTGGCTCAGCCTGATGTGCGGCCAACACCGCCGCAACCTGTCTGGGCCACTGGGCTGGATGGTCGAGCAACATCGAGATGTCGATCCCGACCGGCGTCGGATCTAGGTAGTGGATGGCCCAGGCTGCCGCGTGTGCATCGCTGGGATCTCCGCCCATCAGTATCGCGATCGCGGAGGCCAGCACTGCCGTGGCTTCCGATTCGTCGTTCGCGAGCAAGGCAGCCGCTTGGATCGCCTCACGTCGAAGTGCGCCCCGGCCGAGATTTACTCGAAAGGTGCTCAAAGGGTGCAGGCCGCCAGCCATTCCGGTGTCGAAGGCGCTGGGTTCAGTCGGGCCGCTGGCCAAGGGCATCATCCGAGCGAGAAGCGTCCTGCGAGTGTCGGTCGGCAGATGCCGGGCGAGGAGCGCTACGCCCTCCGCACCGTCAGCTCGATTGGGTTCGGGCAGAGACCCGTCCGCTGCTCGATCTGCGCAAAACTCCGCGAACCTGATGCGAGTCTCCTCATCCAGAACCCGTGCTCGCGTTGCGGTGGAAGGCCATGGGGTTCCGATTCCGAACGTGCCTGGAGGGCTCGGAGGGGCGGACATCACGCGGTCAACCGCCTCCGTCGCTCGACTGACGAGCGCTGGATGCTCGATGCCGAGGGCCCCGAGAGTGTCCAGCGCAGGTTGCGAGTCATCGTTGGCCATCCGCATTAGTCGATCCACCATGGCTGGCGGCGGATTCGGCACCTGCCGCACAAGGGAACGTCGGGTCTTCTCAGCGAACGTGCTGCCCTGCTCGAGGATTCGAATTAGATGTGCGTACGCCGTCTCCTCAATCGCTGCGTTGTGTTCGCAGATCGCCACAACGATCGCCGTGTGCTCCTCGTCGTTGTGGCGATACTGGTTCGGTTGTCGCTCGATCAATGGCTCAAGCATCATCAGCAACTGTGAAGCCTGCTCGTCGGAGACTCTTCTCGATAGGGCTGCGAGGAGTTTCCAGGCGTTGAGATCGACCTGTGGGCTGAACCAGCTGCGTTGGGGTTCCTGAGCGGCGACGATCGCCTCGTCAACAAGGCCCGAGACCCGGTCATCCGGAATCGGGTCGGCTTGAAGTGACGTGGCGAGGAATGCGCCGGCGCGCTGCCAGTACGGGCCGTCTTTGATCATCTCTGATAGGTCTGTCCATTCGTTACCTACGCCGCATTCCTCGATGAGCTTGGTGGAACCGACTGCGACAGCATGTCTCAAGGCGGCTTGTCCCTCGCCTGCACGTACCAACACATCCGCCAAACCCTTGTGAGCCCTGAATTCCGAGGACAGATCGCCCCTGACTACGGCGTCTCGCAGTGCCGCCCGGAAGGCTCGGAGCGCCGCCGGCAAGTCATTCGAGGCCAGCGCGACAACTCCTCGTTCGTGAGAGTCTCGCCAGTCGGGAAATAGCCTTCGACCTGTGGCCTCTACGTCGGTCGCCAACCGCAGAACTGAGTTGACGTCACGAGCGATTCCGCCGTAGCGAACGCCCATCTCAACAACGGAGCGAACATGGGCCGCCGCCTCCGCGTCCAACTTGCCTTGGCACGCCCAGTTGATGGCCAGCTGGTAGTCAGCCTCCGCCTCCTCCGGCTGACCGTGAAGCGCGCAGAACCGGCCGTACCGTGCGAGCACGAGTACGGACGCATCCACGCCCATGCGTCCAGAACGACCGGCGCGGAGCAAGGCCACCCAATCGTGGTCGATGTCAGCCTTGGCTACCCGGAGACGGGTCTCGGTCAACAGTTCGATAGAAGCGCCACCTTCCGCGAGCACCTCCTCCACAACGTTTGCCAACTCGCGAGCTGCTGCGGCGTCGTCGAGGGCGAGAGCCGTCTCGATGAGGAACAGGGTCGAAGGAATCGCGTGGAGTGGTGCTTCCACGAGCACGGTCGCGTGAGCGTTTCGAAGCGCTTCCAGACTGCTGTGTGGCTGGCCAAACCAGTGATCTGCCGCCGCGAGGAAGGCGGAAATTGCGCTCGCCGCCGGACGGTGATGGTCTGTTCCCAACGATCGGAGGCGACCCTCGACCGCTAGCTCGTCATGACCTGTTCCACGCCCAATCGCCTTCCACGCATTGGCGGCGAGATTCCCAATCGCCTCATCGATCGCTCCAGATCGCACCAGCAGATCGGCCAGCTGACCCCGAAGCGTCGTAGTAAACGCCCCGTAGCCACCGTCGTCGAGTGCGTCGACGATTCGCGATAGCTCAACCGCCGCTCGGGCAGGGTCTGCCTCGGCAATGGCGTCACACGATTCCAGATCGTCCGCGAGTCCGAGCGCCATTAACGGCCCTCGCACGAAAGCTTCCGCAAGGACGTCCGGAGGCGAAAGGCTCGGGACGGGCCATTCTTGGCCGGCGCAGAAGGCAGCGGCCCATGCATCGCCAAACATTCGCGCTACGAGATCAGGGCGTGATCGAAGCATCTCTGAGAGGCGACGTCCGTCGTACACCTCAATCTCGATGTCGGGATGCTGGCCTCGTAGGAGTTCCAAGCGTTCGGATATCTCGGTACTATCGGTGAGACATGAAAGGCACACGACCAGTCTTGTTGACCCAACCGGCCTCGGCTCTACATCGAACTTCTCCACAGCGTCGGTAAGAGAGTCGGCATCGAACCTGACCAGACGCTTCGGTTGGTAGGCGACCACTTTGCCATCGTCGGCAATCCCGTACAGATCGATCCCCCGCTGGCTCTGCCCTCGAACCCCGTAAATGCGAACACTTGCGAGCCCGTCTATGTGCTCCGCGATGAGCAGAATTGCCCGTTCGAAGTCTTCCCACGGCCGGTCATGGAAAGGTAGGACGTCTGGATCTCGAGATGGAGGGGCGGCAACCGCTGCGACGGCTGGCGACCGCCAAGTGGTCTGATCGAGCTCCCGGGCTCCCTCTGACGTTTCCGGCGTCTCCGGCGTTTCCATAGCCGACGGTTTACCAGGTGCTGGTCCGGCCGAGGCGCGCAACAACCCCTTGTGGAGAGCCCCATGTGTCTGTACCTCTGCTTCATCGCAGTGCGGTGCGCAAAGAGCCTCGGTGGGGAAGTAGAGGGTTGTTGCGGCTTGGGCTGTGCTATGAGGTGCACGGTCTCTAGGGGGTCCTCACCTGTGTATGCGGTTCTCACCTATCGATCCAGACGCCTGTTTTCGCGCGGCGTCGATGAATCCAATCCCAGTTGTGATTGATGTGAGTCAGTCGGACCTGACCCGCTCGGGGAGGGACTACTCTCTCCGTGTCGGCTAGTGCGAGTCGGGAGTGGTCCACGGAACCGGGATTGGCATCGGCCAGCCTCCAGGCGGGTAACGGTGGACGTAGGTGCCGGAGTATCCCAACCGATGAAGTAGAAGCAGTTCCAGGTATTCGAGTTGCAGCTGTGTTGATTGCCAAATGAGCTGCTTGATTTCGTAAGGCTCCGATGGGTTCTTCGGATGCACCAGCCGATTGCGCACCCAGACCAGTGCGTTCGGTGCGTTCCAGCCCTTCTTCCCGCCCTTGGCATCCGAGAGCGTCTTGAGGGCATCCAACTCGTCCGGGATGGCAGTCGGTATCGAGGCACGATTCAGGAGCAGAGTGAGTTTCGATGCCGCTCCCAACTTCTTGAAGTCATGCTTCGTGCACCGCCCCGAGACGACCAAGTCGATCCAGGCGAGATACTCCAGTCCGGCCTGAGCGAGCATCAGCCGGCCTTCGGTAGTCGTGCCGTCGTGGTTTGGAGTTGACCCGCGATCTTGGACACCAGATTCTGGAGCGCATCGCTCTGGAGGAAGGAGGCCCGCGTGGGTCGTCCATCGAAGTACCCCGAGGAGTTCCGGCGTGAAGCGGTCGCACTGTTTCGCAGCTCGGACCGGTCTCGGGTCGAGGTAGCCCGATCGCTGGGCATCAGCGACGGATCATTGGCGTCATGGGTGAAAGCTGCCGAGGAATCCGAACAGCCGGGAGCGTTGGACCCGACTGAACGCGCTGAGCTCGCTCGGCTCCGCAAGGAGAACGCCGATCTGAAGATGGATCGGGAGATCCTTCGTAAAGCAGCCGCCTATTTTGCTCGGGAGACGAACAGGTGAGCCGACGGTTCGTCTCCGATCATGCCGGTGAGTACCCGGTGAAGCGGCTCTGCGAGTTGGTCGGGGTGCCTCGCTCGTCGTTCTACGAGTGGGCGAACCGACCGTTGTCGGACCATCTCCTCGACGACGCCCACTTGGCGAACGCAATCTTCGACATCCACCAGGCATCGCGTCGCACCTACGGGTCGCCGCGTGTCGAGGGCCAGCTCCGTCACCGGGGCCGCTCGCACTCGCGTAAGCGGGTGGCGCGGATCATGGCCGAATGCGGCCTGGTCGGTGCTCACAGCCGCCGGAAGTGGCGGCGAGGACGGCCCGACACCGCACCCGCGCCCGACCTGTTGGAGCGGGACTTCACCGCCGAGCGTTCCGATCAGCGCTGGGTTGCGGACATCACCGAGTTCAAGTGTCGTGACGGCAAGCTCTACCTGGCTGGCATCAAGGATCTCCACGACCGGGGGTTGGCCGGGTGGTCGATGGGCGAACGTCAGACCACCGACCTCGTCGTCAACGCGCTCGTGATGGCGCTGGCTCGCCGCCAACCGGCCGGGGATCTCGTGCACCACGCCGATCGTGGCAGCCAGTACACGTCGCTCGAGTTCACGAACCGGCTCGGCGACTGGAAGATCAACGCCAGCTACGGGTCGACCGGTGATTGCTTCGACAACGCCGCGATGGAATCGACGTGGGCGGCGATCAAGCGGGAGCTGCTGCACATCCACGGACCGTTCGAGCAGTTCACGAGGTCGCAGATGCGCACGATCCTGTTCGACCACATCGAGGTCTTCTACAACCGCCAACGCCACCAAGCCCGCCTCGGGCACCACACCCCTGCCCAGACCTACGCTGCCCAACGAGCAGCCTGACTCACAACAACCCGTGTCCAAGATCGCGGGTCAACTCCAGTTGCCCGAGATCGCGTGGACTGCGAGGTGCCTGGTGGCTGGACGAGCATCTGGGTCCAGGTATGCGCAGACGAATCTTGAGACGAAATCGCTGAGGTCCTCATCGCGCTGATCGTGCCACCAGTGGAAGTTGCCACGCCACGGGTCACACCTCCAGGGGGCCCACTGCTCAACGACGCGGTTGCCCGCAGCGTCGAATCCGACGGGACATGCTGGAGCGACCCATCTACCGAGAGCGAAGGAGAGCGCGAGCTGAATCGCGAACAGGACCTCAAGGGCCTCGGTTGACCCGAAACTGCTGCCATCAACCGTGGTCAGCTCGCCGGTGTGAGTGAGCATGAACTCCTCATCAGCCTGCCTCCGCGACGCGAGCACGTGGTGTATGTCCGGTCGGCTATCGACTTTGTGACTCCAGTTTCCTGCAGTCATCCTCCATCGGCCTCGCCACCAGCCCCCACCGGCGTGCGGCAGAGGCTCGCCGGGAAGAATCTGGGGCAGGTTGGCCCAGTGGCAAACCAACCGCGTTATTGGACCGCCGCCGATCTCGATTGGGAGCACACTGCCCCCGCCTGCACCGTTGTGTACGCTCACCGGCAGCATGCACGAGCCGTACGCGGGGTGCTCGATCGCAAGGACTGTGTCGTCGAGCGAGCCGAACAACTCCGAGTCGATCACTTCCCAGCGGACGGCGACCTTGCGGTGCATCGAGGCCCATACGCGGACGTTGCCCACCGGTTGGCCCCAGAGCGTTCCCGGCCCGCGGTAGAGGTCGATGTCGGCCTCGGCGGGGAGGAAAGGGTAGACGGGGGAGATGGGCAGCGTCACGAGCGCCATGTTCTCAGACCCCATGAGAGGGTGCGCCAGATTGGCGCGGTGTGTTCCGAGCTATGCAGGTGTGGAGGTTTCCGGTTCGCTGCCAAATCCACTGTCGCCATGACCACCCCGCGAAAACCCACGGCCGCCATCATTCGGGGTCGTCCGCCACCGGCGGGCGATCGGTGAATCCCCTGCAATTCCGCCCGTCTGCGTCCGTCAGAATCCGTCGATTCCGTCCCACGGGTCGCTCTCAAGGTGGCGGCACGGGTTCTCGCACGATTCGCGTTCGGCGGGCACGGCGTCGGATCCAGCTACTGATCTGGAGTGGGATGGGTGTCGCCGCCTGCGGTTCCTCTCCAGAGCACGGCTGAGGCTCCCGCGACCCACAGGATCCACAGGACCGGTGCGACTCCGCTGGCGTAGCCGGTTGTGTTGGCGCCGGCCCTCGAGGAAACGCTTGCGAGTTCAGCCACGTTCGCGATTTCGCTGCGGCGCTCGCCCATCCAGCCGGCGAGTTCGGTCACCGAAGCATCGGCGCCGGGCGGAATACCCGAAACGAGCATGCCGGTGATGAACAGGATCACGGCGAGAAATTCGCTCGAACATCAGCCGATCGGGTGATGTTTGAACCTTCTGGTCGCGAGACTGTGAGGTATGTTCGACGGCGGGCCAGCGACGTTTCTCCTCACCGATATCGAAGGCTCGACCCAGCTGTGGGAACGCGAAGGCGATCGGATGATTTCGATCGTCGAGCGTCATGTCGAGATCATCGACGCGATCGTCCAACGCCACGGTGGCTTCCGGCCGGTCGAACAAGGCGAGGGCGACAGCACGTTGTCGATGTTCGGTCGTGCGGAGGCAGCGGTCGCTGCTGCAGTCGAAGTCCAGCGTGCGCTCTCGGCGGAGGTCTGGGATGGCGGAGTCGATCTGCGGGTGCGCATGGCGCTCCACACCGGTGAGGTGCGTGAACGTTCGCCCGGGTGTTTCGTCGGTCGTCCGCTCAACCGGTGTGCCCGCATTCGCGCCACGGCGCACGGCGGCCAGATCGTCATGTCGTCCGTCACGGCCGAAGCAGCCTCTGGCCTGCCCGATGGCGTGGCGTTCCTGGATCTCGGCCTGCATCGACTTCGGGATCTGGCCGAGGCGGAACAGATACTGCAACTCATCGGCCCAGACCTTCAGGTCGAGTTCCCGCCACTGCGCTCGCTCGACGCCGTCCCCAACAATCTGCCGGTGCAGCTGAGCACGTTCGTGGGCCGGATCGCCGAGGTCGCCCAACTGGAGAAGCTGTCGGGGTGCCGGCTCGTCACGCTCAGCGGCGCTGGTGGAAGCGGGAAGACCCGCCTGGCCCTTCAGGCCGCGGCGGAGCAGGGCCCGACCGTCTCGTCGGTATGGTTCGTCGACCTCTCGTCGTTTCCCGTCGGCGACGACATCTCCGCCCTGGTCGCGTCGATCCTGGGGGTTCGCGAGGTCAACGAGGTTGACATGCTCGACCTCGTCATTCAGCGGCTTGCCGATCACGCCACCCTGCTTGTGCTCGACAACTGTGAGCACGTCCTCTCCGAGTCCGGCGAACTGGTGACGCGGCTTCTCGCTGGCGTGCCTCGACTCCGGGTGCTGGCGACCAGCCGAGAACCTCTCGGGTTGCCTGGAGAGGCGGTCATGCGGGTGCCGTCGATGCACGTGCCAGACCGTGCGGACCCCGACGCCCGATCGGCCGACGCCGTTCGGCTGTTCGTCGAGCGGGCGAACGAAGTGGTGTCGGGCTACGAGCCCGACGAGGACGAACTCTCGGCAATCATAACGATCTGCGAACGCCTGGACGGCATTCCGCTCGCGATCGAGTTGGCGGCGGCACGAGTTCGAATGATGACCGCTCAGGCCGTGGCGGAGGCGCTGGAGGACCGGTTTCGGCTCCTGACCCGGACCACGCGGGGCGGCCTCGAACGTCAGCAGACCCTGCGAGCGTCGATCGACTGGTCCTACTCCCTGCTCGATCCGTCTGAGCAGACCGTTCTCGACCGTCTGTCCACGCTGGTGGGCCCTTTCACCCTGGAGGCGGCCGAGGCCGTCGGTGCCGGTGATGACCTTGATCGGTACGAATTGCTCGACGTGATCACGTCCCTCATCGACAAGTCGCTACTCATCGTCGAGCCGGGCGTTCCCGTGACGACGCATCGTCTCCTCGAGTCGGTGAGGCAGTACGCGGAAGAGCGGCTCTTGGCGGGCGGTGGGATGCAGGTCGCGCGCAATGCCCACCTTGCCCACTACCGCGCGGTGTGCGAGCGAGCGGGCCCGGAACTGGAAGGGCCCGCGCAGGGCCACTGGGTCGCCGTCCTGGCTGCCGAGTTCGGAAACCTCGACGCTGCACACGGTTGGGCGGTCGACGAAGGCGGGAGAGACCCAGCGGCGGCGGCCGCAGCCTGGACGATGGCGGGCAGCCTCACCTTCTTCTTCTCCACACTCGCCCGATTCGGCGACGCCCGACGGTGGTTCACCGGGTGCGAGTCGGTCCCCGCCGACGAGCCCGCCACCGAGCTTGCCGCTCGCTGGGGAGCGACGTACCTGGCCTTCTATGCCGGTGATTTCGAACGCGGACTCGACATCGGTCTTGCCGCGTTGGAGCTCGCGCAAACGGCCGGCAACGTGCGCCACGAGGCGCGACTGAGGAGCGCGCTGGGGACGCTCAGTTACTTCTCCGATCTCGCGGGGTGCGAGGCCGAGCTCCGGACCGCCGTAGCGATGGCCCGCCGCGTGCACGACGATTGGTGCGTCGCCGACGCCACGCAACTCATCGCGTACACACTCATCGCGCGCAGCAGAACTGACGAAGGCCTCGCCAGACTCGACGAGGTCCTCCCCATCGTCCGGCGACTCGGACTTCCCACCCTCCTCTCCTGGGACGCGCTGGGCCGCGGCTGGGCTGACTTGTCTCGCGGCAGATTGACGACCGCCAATGCCCAGCTCACCGAGACGCTGACCGCGCTCGGAACGACCGGCGACCCGAATGTCGCCGGCCAAGCGCACGCGTGGCATGCGATGTCGACGGCCCACAGCGGTGACCTGACGGCAGCGCGCGCCGAGATCGACCTCGCTGTCGGAGCAGCGCTGACCTCGGGCGCCTCCACAGCCCTGGTCACCCTCGCGATCGCCGGGGCGCTGGCGGCCACCCTCGCCGGCGACCTCGACGAAATCGAAAGCCACGTCGCCGCGTGGGAACCGACCTTCGACGGCCAGGCACCCCTTGCTTCGGACACACTCCGGACGCTCGTCGCGCTCACGGCGGCTCGCTCCGGAGCCACCGACCGCGCCCGCAGCGAGTTGTCGGCGTTCCCCGCCGCCCCGCTGAGCACAGCGCAACAGATCCAACGTCTCTGCGTCGACGCCTACTGCTCACTTGTCGAGAACGAACCCGTGCAGGCTGCAGCGACGGCGTGGGCGGCGGCAGAAGCGGCGGACCAGTTGGACCTGGCGATCGAACTCTCCGCGGCGCTCAGCGTTCTCGCGGCCGCAGAGGCGAGTTGCGGAGATGACGATCGAGCGATGCGCATCTGGTCGGCGGTGGACGCGATCGACGCCTCGGTCGGCCTCGAATGCGGATACCTCCCGTGCCGTGACGAGCGCGTCGCCGCCCGGCAGCGGCTCGGCGACCGGGCCGACGAGCTGACGGCAGTTGGGAGAGCGATGACCCGCCGCGATCTGATGGCGTGGCTCAGCCGAGGGAGGGGCGTTCGGAACCGGCCGTCATCGGGATGGGAAAGCCTCACGCCGACGGAGACGACGGTTGTCGATCTCGTCGTGCAGGGCTTCACGAACCGGGTGATCGGGGAGCGCATGTTCATCTCTCCTGACACCGTCAAGACTCACCTTGCGCACATCTACGACAAGCTCGGGGTCCGGACCCGGACCGAGGTAGCGGCTCTGGCGGCGCGTCGCCGCTCCGAGATGTGATGCCCCCTCGGAGGATGTTGACGGGGTCAAGGGTTCCTGATCAGTGGAAGGTGACCTCGACCGGCGTCGCGGACTGGACCGGCGTGGCAACGCCGAGCTGACCGGCGCTGTTGAGTCCCCAACACCACACATGGGTGTTGGGCATCACGGAACACACGAAGGTCTCGCCCACGGCGATCTGGGTCGGTTGCGCCGGAAGGTCGATGACGGGAGCCGGGGTGTTGGCCCCGGTGGGAGGGACCACGGTGAACGTGCCGATCCCCAGCTGGCCCTCGACGTTGTCGCCCCAGCATCGCGCCGGCCCGATGACGCACGCGGTCCGTGCTCCGACGGACAGGCCTGCGGCGGCCGTGATGCTCGTCGCAACGGGGACCAATGAGTCGGTGAAGCTGCTATTCCCCAGTTGGCCCTGAACGTTCCTTCCCCAGCACGTCACGAGGCCGTTGTTTCTGGCACAGGCGAACTCTGCTCCGACGCCGAGGTCCATGGTGGCGACGAACGCGGCCGGTGCGGTCGGGAAGTGCGAATCAGTGGTCGTTCCGTTTCCCAGCTCGCCTGAGCCGTTCGCTCCCCAACAGACGGCGGCGTCGAACGTTATCCTCGCGCAGGTCGATGCCCGGCCTGCAGCGACGGAGCGCACACCCGAGAGCGGTGTGCCGGCTCCGGGGGGCGGCGTGCTGACGGCCACCGGCCGAGGCTCCGACTCGAAGGTCGAGCCGCTGCCGTTGCCGAGCTGGCCGTTCGAGTTCTGCCCCCAGCACCACGCAGTGTTGTCGAGTCGGACGGCGCACGTGTGGTTCCAACCGGCCGAGATCTGGATGATGCCGATGAGGTCGGCCACATACGACGGGGAGCCAGACGGCGTTGCATCGCCGATCGCTCGTCCGAGCTGACCGTAGATGCCGAGCCCCCAACACTTGACCCGCCCGGTGGTGAGCAGAGCGCATGTGTGGAACCGACCGGTCGAGATCTGGGTGACGCCGGTCAACCCGGGCACCTGCACGGGCGTGCTGGAGTCGAGCGTGGTGTTGTCACCGAGCTGGCCTCCGCCATTGCTGCCCCAACACGCAACGGTCGTGTCGGATAGCAGGGCACAAGCGTGGGAGTACCCTGCGCTCACCCTCAGCACGCCGTTGAGCGGCGTGCCCGAGGGGGGAATCGACGTACTCGCCGGCGGCGCGCTGGTCGTCGTCGTGGTCGATGTTCCACCGCCCGGGGTGGTCGTCGTCGTGCCACCGCCGCCCGGGACCGACTCCGGTGTACACCCGAGGGCGATGAGTCCGATGGCCGCCGCGACCCCCACCCGTCGAACAGTTCTGGTCATCTCGCCATACCCCCGTCTCGCGCGTCCACGCCTCGGGAGGAACCTACGGACACGTCGAGGTGGCGACCATGGAACCGACCCGACCCGGAGTGTGGAATCCGACGTGTTCGGGGGTCGGTGATCGACGGGTCAGCCGGCGTCGAGGAACTGGATGGGAGGCGCCGACGCTACGCACGCGTCGACATCGGCTGGGGCCGGGCGGGACGCCGGCTGCGCTGGGAGCTCGCCACCTGACGACGTCCGCCAACGGCGGGGCGGTAGCGGGTGCCCACTCGGTGGGTGACGTCGCGCCGCAGGGTCGCCCTGCATGGAAGATTCCACGTTCGGGTGTGGACACCGCAGCAGTCTCGGCCGGTGCGGTGGCGCATTGTGGGGCATGGTCGGCGGTGGGATTCGGGTTCGTGGTGTGTCGCGTTTCGTAGCGCTGTTGGCGGCGGGGTTGTTCGTCCTGTCGGGGTGTCCCCCGATTCCGTCCGACGCAGGTGCGCCTGTGGTGTCGGGTGTGGTCGTCGATGGGATCACGATGTCGGGTGCGACCGTGCGGTTCGTCGTCGACTGGCGGGGGTCGACGCCGGGGCCGTGCTCGGTGTCGCTGAACGGCGGAGCCCCGGTCGTGGGGCCGTGCGGGTCGATCGTCCTGTCGGGTCTGGCGGCGGAGTCGGGGTACATGGGTACGGTGACCGCAGCGTCGGCCGGAGGCGCGTCGGGCTCGGCGCCGGTGGTGTTCTCGACGCTGGCGCCGAGCCGCCCGGTGGTGTCGGGCGTGGGGTTCGTGGCGGGGCCGACCGATGTGACGGCGTCGTTCAGCGTGGACTGGTTGGGGTTCGAGCCCGGGTCGTGCGAGTTGACGGTGGACGGCGTGGGTTCGAGCTCGGGCGGATGTGAGTCGCTCAGCCTGGCCGGCCTGACGCCGGGGACCTACTACCTCGGGTCGGTCGTCGCGACGGCGGCGACGGGTGAGCGTGGGGTGTGGCCGTCGACGGAGTTCCGCACGCAGGGTTCCGTGGGTGTCACGCCGGTGACGATGGTGCTGTCGTCGTCGACCAACCCGTCGTTGGTCGGGCAGGGGTTCGCGTTCCGCGTCGAGCTGACCGGCGACGGCGGCGTGCCGACGGGGTCGGTGTCCTTCGATGTGGACAACAACACCGTCGGCACGAGCGAGGTAGCCGAAGGAGTCGCGGTTGTCGGGCCGTTGTCGTTGCCCGTGGGGTCGCACGTCGTTGCTGCCCGCTACCACGGCGACCCGACGTACCGAACGGCGACGTCCAACCTCGTCGATCAGGTGGTCAACGCCGGTGGCAGCGTCACAACCGTGTCGGCATCCCCGGATCCGGCGGTCGCGAACACGGACGTGGCGGTGCGCGCCAGCGTGGTGCCAGCGTCGCCGGCGGCGGGCCCGGTCTCGGGAGTGGTGACGTTCGCGGACAACGGTGTTGTGTTCGGCGAGGTCGCTGTCGACGCCGGGGGCGCCACGTTGGAACGGCGGTTCGCCACCGGGACTCACGAGATCACGGCGACGTACAGCGGTGACGGTTCGTTCGGGCCGTCGACCGGCACGACGACCCTCGCGGTGACCGCCCGGCCGACATCGAAGGTGTGGATCTGGGGTGAGAACCAGTTCGGGACGGTCGGCGACGGAACGACGACCGGCCACCTCGAACCGATCCAGAAGGCGATCCCGGCGGTGGATGCCGTGCCGGGGGAGTGGGCGGTGACGGCGTTGGGGTCGACGGGCAACGTGTCGGCGATCGACGCGGAGGGCGCCCTGTGGGGGTGGGGGTTCAACGGGTACGGGGCCCTCGGTGACGGCACGCAGACCAGTCACCCGAACCCCACCCGCATCGGAACCGGCTCCGACTGGTTGGCGTTCTCCGCGGCGTCACACGCGATCGGCTTGCAGGCCGACGGCTCGTTGTGGGGGTGGGGGTTGAACCTCGGCGACTATGTGGCGCCGGGCCCGGGCGACAGCAGCTTCCTGTTGTCGCCGACGCGGATCGGCACCGACACCGACTGGGTGTCGGTGTACGCGAGCTATCTGGCGACGTTTGCGGTCAAGTCGGACGGGTCGTTGTGGGCGTGGGGCTACAACGGCTCGGGCCAGCTCGGCGACGGCACCGACACCGCTCGTCTCACTCCAACACGTATCGGCACGGCGACCGACTGGGCAGGTGCGCAGTTCTCGGGGTCGTTGGGTCACATGGCCGTGATCAAGGCGGACGGGTCGTTGTGGACGTGGGGCGACAACGAGCATGGACAACTCGGCGACGGCACACGTGTCGATCGCTTCGTCCCGACACGTCTCGGTACCGACCGTTGGACTTCGGTCTCGGCCGATCGGCACACGCTCGCCGTCCGGGTTGACGGCACCCTGTGGTCGTGGGGCTGGAACTACACAGGCCAGCTCGGCGACGGCACCCTCGGCGGCACCTTCAGCGACCGGCCCACACCGGCCCAGATCGGGAACGCGACGAACTGGGCGCAGGTCGCTGCGGGTAACAGCACCAGTCACGCCGTGCGTGCCGACGGGACGCTGTGGGGGTGGGGCGCGAGCGACTACGGCGAGCTCGGGGACGGCACGGCGACGGACGGTTCCCCCGACCCGACCCCGCAGACCACCCCGATCCGGATCGGGCTCACGCGGCGATGGGACTTCGTCGAGGCCCGCGGCTCACAGAACACGATGGCCGGCTCCCACGTGGCACTCCCACCGACCACGACGACCGTGACGTCGAGCCGCAACCCCGCGTTCACGCTCGAGACCGTCACGTTCCGCGCCACGGTCGTTCCCGTCGCGCCCTCGACCGGCACACCGTCGGGCACCGTCACCTTCTACGACGGGGCCACCGTGCTGGGCACCGGGCAGCTGGCCGACGGTGTTGCGACGTTCAGCACGCAGTGGCTCCCGATCGGACCCCACGACATCACCGCCCAGTACCAGGGCGACTACGCGTTCCAGCCCTCGTCCGGAAGCGTGTTCCAGACAGTTCGTCTGCGCCGGACCGCGACCACCATCACTGCCACCGATCCGCCGTCGTTCCGACACGTGAACGTGACCTTCACCGCGACGGTCACGGCGTCGTCGCCGGCGACCGGTACCCCCACTGGCACTGTGGTCTTCACCGACGGGCCGACCACGCTGGCGTCGGTGCCGCTCACCAACGGCGCAGCGAGCTACACGACCAACACCCTGACCCTCGGCAACCACCGCATCACCGCCACCTTCCAGGCGAACGCCAAATGGGCGACCTCGAGCAACGGCATCGACCGTGCCATCCAACTCGCCCCGAACCTGTGGGCCTGGGGTGACAACAAGTACGGGCAACTCGGTACCGGCAACTTCGCGGTCGACATCCTCACCCCCACCCGTGTCGGCACCTCCACCGGATGGGTCAGCGTCGACAGCGGTCCCCACTCAGCAGGTATCAAGGCCGATGGCACACTATGGACGTGGGGCCTCAACGACTACGGCCAACTCGGCAATGGAATCGTTACCGACGGTATTCAGGTGGTGCCCGTGCAGGTCGGAACCGACCATGACTGGGCTCAGGTCAGTGTGGGCCGCAGCTATACGCTTGGGCTTAAGACGGATGGAACGATCTGGGCGTGGGGGCTGAACAACCACGGACAGTTCGGTAACGGGACGACGACGCCGTCCAGCGTGCCGATCAGGGTGAGGTCGGAACGCTGGGTGAGCGTCAGTGCAGGCGCGGCGACAGCATCGGCCGTCGATGCGTCCGGAGTGTTGTACTCCTGGGGTGCGAACGGCGGAGGTGGTCCCGTCGCCGATCTCGACTCCAACGCGTACTTCTACCGGCACGCGGCGGGTTTGGGCGAACCCGATTTCCCACTCGCAGGGGACGTCCTCGACCCGGTCGCCATCCAGCCATCGCTCCGCTTCAGATCGGTCAAGCGGTCGAAGGGGCTCTTGGGTCATGCCGTTGCTCAGTTGACCGATGGCCGCCTCGTGCAGTGGACCTGGCCGGGAAAGCTCCTTCCGAATCCGGATCCCGCTGACGTGTGTGATCCGGTCATCACGACCACTCCGACCGTCGTGAGCGACGTCACGAACTGGACCGACTATGCCGTCGGGGATCGCACGACGCTGGCGATTAAGGGCGGGTCCTTGTTCGCTTGGGGAGGCAATGAATACGGCCTCTTCGGCGACGGCACCACCGGGCGGTGGTGCACTCCTGCTGCCGCAGCGACCGGGAGCAACTGGTCCGACGTCGCGGTCGGGCAGACACATGCGGCCGGTGTGCGATCCGACGGAACACTTTGGACCTGGGGCAGGGGGCCTCTCGGAGACGGCTCACTTCAGAGCAGCCTCACGCCGGTTCAGGTCGGGTTCGGAACGCGATGGATCGGGGCGACGGCGAGCGGTTGGTCGGAGACCGACTCATTTCGCACCTACGGCCACACCACCCTCGCAATCGAGGACCCGTCATGATCCGGCGACGACTGCTGGCCTCGTCGGTCGCGGCGCTCGCACTTGCTGCGACGGCGTGTTTCCCCGAGACGACACCGGTGCCGACCACGGGCACGGTGTCGGTGTGGGGGTACAACGGGTTCGGCAACCTCGGCATCGGGAACCTGACTAACCAACCGCTGCCCACCACCTTCGCCGCGCCGCCCGGCGTGCGGTTCGCCGCCGTGTCGGCCGGCGGGTTCCACACGCTCGCCCTAGCGACCGACGGCTCGGTCTACGCGGCCGGTCGCGACGACGACGGCCAACTCGGCAACGACGCGGCGTTCGACTACCAGGTGTCGCCGGTCACGGTCGCGGCACCTCCCGGGGTGCACTTCACCTCCGTCGCTGCCGGTGGCTATCACAGCCTGGCCATCGGCAGCGACGGCAACACCTACGCGTGGGGCCAGGACGAGCACGGTCAGCTCGGCGACGATGCCGCGCTCGTCCACCAGTCGCTCCCTGTCCGGGTGGCGACACCGCCGGGAGTCCGGTTCGTGGCCGTGTCGGCCGGCTTCGCCCACAGCCTGGCCATCGGCGACGACGGCGGGTTGTACAGCTGGGGATACAACGGCTTCGGCGAGCTCGGCAACGGCATCAGAGGTCGCGACCAGGCGGTTCCGGGGCTCGCGGGTATGCCGGTGCGGGCGACCGCGATCTCGGCGGGTGGGCATCACAATCTGGCGGTCGGCGACAACGGGGTCACCTACTCGTGGGGCTGGGACGGGCACGGCCAGTTGGGCGACGACATCGGACTGGCGGACCGCTTGACCCCCGTCGCCGTCGCCGCTCCGGCCGGCGTGCAGTTCACGAGGATCGCTGCCGGCGCGCGGCACAGCGTCGCCGTCGGAAGCGACGGTGACTCGTACGCGTGGGGCGACGACACCTACGGGCAGGTGGGCGATGACGCCGCGCTGTCGGACCGTGCGCTCCCGACGAAGGTCGCCCTCCCGCTGGGAGTGCAGTTGAGCGGCGTGGCCGCCGGCGGCGACCACACCGTGGCGCTCGCACGCAACGGGCTGATCTACACGTGGGGCCTCGATGACGGCGGCCAACTCGGCAACGACACCGCAACGGTCGACCAGCCGACCGCGGTGATCGCGGCGACCGCCAGTGGTCGCACGCCGATCGCCGTGTCGGCCGGCTACTACCACTCGGTCGCGATCCTCGGCTGAACGTCGTGTCCCGGGTTCGCGCCGAGTGTGGAGGATTCCATGTTCGACCGTGTTGGACGCCACAGACGGCCGAGGAACGTCGTCGTACGGTCGCCGTGGGCGGAATGGGGGAGGAACGATGAGCGAGGACATCGAGGGTCCGCACGACGAACCGCGGGGTCGCCTCAACGTCGACCGGCGCACCTTCCTCGTCGGGACGGGCCTGGTCGCAGCGGCGGCGGTCCAGTACTCCGAGCTGCTCACCGGCTCGGAGCTCACCAACGCGCTCGCGGGGCCCACGGGCCTCCCGTCGCTCACCCGGATGCTCCGGCGGCGGGAGGACTTCCTCAACCTCCGGTTCGACTTCTACAACCTGGTCCGTGACACCCGCGCCGGCGCGAAGCCACAGCTGATCCGCAAGCTCTCCACCCGCCCGGCCTACGTCGTCGTGACCTTCCCGCCGCAGAGCCTCGTCGAGACCACCTACCCGGCGAACGCCGCCGACCCGACGACCCGGCCGGTGCGCAACTTCCTCGCCGCACCGAGCCGTCTCGGGTTCTCGCTGCCACCGGCGACCACGGCGATCCCGTTCACCGTCGACGGGTTGCTCAGCTGGATTGGCTGGGAACCGGCGGTCGTCACGACCGCGAACACGTACACGCTCTTCCTGAGGCCCGTGCCCGAGGAGCCGGCTGCCTGGCAGACCGCGCTCGAAATGCCCTGGGGGATGATCCTGTCGCCCGGAAGCAGCCAGACGTGGGCGCACGAGACGCAGCCCGTCACGCACAACGGTCGGACCGAGTTGTGGCACACGCGACTCGCGAACCGACGGTTCGGCGTGAGTGGCCCCGGAGCCATCGACGAGCGGAACACGCCGGATCGGACGATCCGATCGGTCTGGGCCGTGCCGCACCTGTTCCCGGGTGAGGTGCTCCCGGGCAACCTGGACCCGACGTTGAACTTCCCGATCCCAAACGCGGACCGGGCGACGCTCACCGACCAGATGTCGGACCAGCGAAACAGCGCGAGCCGTCCGGCGCACGCCAACAAGCTCATGCTGTCGGCCCTGGGAGGATGGCTCGACATCGACGGGTCGTGGCCCAAGCCGTATTCGAAAGCGCTCTGGCGACACGTTTCGACCATGGGTCGCGATCACTACGTGAAGGTCGTGACGCGAGGGTTCCTCTACCCGTTCGGCCACCCCGCGGTGTTCATCGCCACGACCGAGCGGAAGCTGAGCCCCCGGAACAACCCGATGAGCGGCTACCTCCGCAAGACGTTGCAGATCCTGGTCGTGGATCCGGTTGTCGAGTACGGCGCCGGCGCCAGCCATCCCAATGTCTCGGCCCTGCGTCGCTTCCCGTTCCGGCGCATCGAGATGTTGACCACCGCGACACCACCGCTGACCTCTCCGGCCGAGAACGCGTTCGGCACCCCGACGGTGACCGTCGCCGGCGTGACGTCTCCCGTGCTCTTCGACCTGGCATTCACCGACCTCGACGGCAACGAGTCCCGGGTGTCGATGCCGCTCGTCTTCAACCCGCAGACTCCGCCGCCGCCGTCGGAGCCGGACCCCGAGAACTACCAGTCGGGCCTCCTCGTCGGGACGTTCGAGCAGATGGCGCAGGCGTTCACCGTCGCGCAGAACAGCGCGTTCGGATCGCAGCCCGGTCACCTCAGCGGCTCGGTACCGTTGAACGGTCAACGCGTTACCTTCGCCCCACCGTCGGCGGAGCACCCGGACCGTTCGACCTTCGCGACGCGGGCGATCCGGTTCGGTGCCGTCACCGCGGCAGCGGGGGGCGACGGTTGGAAGGACACGGCGGCCGAAACGGTGCGTCCCGCCGTCGATCTCGTGTCCGGCACGCCGGCATTCGCAGCGGTCGTCGACACGGCCCGGGTGCAGGTCGACGCCCTCGCTGCCATCCAGGGGGCCGACGCCACCGTCGACATCCGCCACGCGGCGTCGTTCGTGAAGCTTCGGGGAGCGGCCGATTCGGTGGTCGAGGCCGGCTTCGATGCCCTCAATCAGGGCGGCACGTTCGCCGAGTACGTCGACGCCGGTGGCGCTGCGAAGACGCTGGCGTCGAACCTCGCCGGGGAGGCGGCCGGGGGGCTGACCAACCTCGACCTGAAGCTCGCCGGGCTGTCGCGCGACCTCGGGCCCGTCGGCGACCTGAAGAACCTCGCCGAGTTCGGAACGTACGACCCGTCGCTCTACCTGGAGGCGCTGTCGGCGAAGTTGCTCGGCGCCGTGAAGCTGACGGACCTGATCCCGACAACGGGCGGGAAGGCACCGGCGGCGACGGCGCCCCGCATCGTGACCGATCTCGAGTATCCCAACGGCGATCGCACCAAGCTGCCGATCGCCTCGCTCACGAAGCTCGACTGGACCCCGGGCGCGAAGACGGTCGAGCCGGCCTTCTTCGTGACACCGGGTTCGACGAAGTTCGAGATCCACGGCCTGATCCACGCCGACTTCCAGGATCCCACTCGCACGACCACGCGCTTCTGGGGCCTGTTGACCGACGTCACGGTGAAGCTGTTCGGCAACTCGCCGTTCATGATCATCCCGGTCCGGCGGGTCGCCTTCGAGGCGAAGACCGGGGCGAAGACCAGCTTCGACATCGATCTCGGCGAGATCACGTTCGGCGAACCGCTGACGTTCGTGACCGAGCTCGCAAAGCTCCTGCGGTTCGGCGGCGCGGGCGGCCCGTACGTTGACGTCACGACCGCCGGGGTCAACGCCGGCGTGAATGTCATGCTGCCGAACATCCAGCTGGGCAGCTTCCAGCTGTCGAACGTGGCGTTCTCGGTTGCGGCACACCTGCCGTTCAACGGCGAGTTCAGCGTCGACTTCTCGTTCTGCAGCCGTGAGCATCCCTCCACGCTCACCGTGTCGTGCTTCGGGGGCGGCGCCTGGGTGACGATCGCCATCGGTGTGGCCGGCATCAGCAAGCTCGACGTCGGGTTCGAGCTCGGGGCGGCCGTCTCGCTCAACCTGGGGGTGGCCAGCGCCGAGGTGCACGTCTTCGCCGGGATCTACCTCACCATCGAGAAGGGCAAGAACCCCGAGGCCCAGATGGGTGGGTACCTGCGGGTTGGTGGGACGGCGTGTGTGCTCGGCGTGGTCACGGTGTCGATCGAGATCCAACTCGACATCAGGTTCGACCCCGAGAACCTCAAGGCGGTCGCGAAGGGGAATCTGCACCTCGAGGTCGACATCTTCATGGTCACGAAGAGCTTCGATGTCGAGATCGAGAAGCGGTTCGGCGCTACGGCGAGCGACCCCGGCTTCAAGGACCAGGTGAACACCCAGGCCGCCTGGGACGACTACTGCGACGCGTTCGCGACGATCGGGAGCTGACGGAGATGGCTGGTTCGGAGACGATCATCTGGACGGCGCTGCCGAACGGTGTCGACACGGCCCGCGGGGTGGTTCGCCTGTCAGCCCACGTCGGGCTCCGTGTCTTCCCCGCGCCCGGGTCGGGCACGCTCGGCGGCTTCGCGGTCGGCCGTTGGCCCGAGCTCGGATGGGACCTGTCGGTCGAGGTGAGCGGCCCCGGTGGCACCACCCTCGTTCCGGCGACACGCCTTGCGCCCGGTCCGGGCCTGAGCGGCCCCGACGTCGACCTGTGGAACCGCCTCTTCCCGCCGGCCACCGACGTCGTCGGGTACCCGGCGTCCGACCTCCCGACCCGCACCATCCGGTCGGCCCCGGTCACCAACCTGCGCACACTCGTCGCGCAGGCGTGGGAGGAATGGGCCCGCCGGTGGCCCACTGCGATTCCCACGGTGTCTGACATCTTCCCGCGTGAGGGCGGGCCCCTCAGGCCTGCGACACCCATCTTCACGGGTGACCTGGCCTCCGGCCTCGTCGCTCACGAGTCCCGGTTGACCGGTGTGCGCGCGCTGCAGAGTCCTCCCCCCGGTTCGCCCGACCAGGACCCGGTACGCGACCTGCTCGAGCACACCCGGTTCTTCCAGCGCCCGAGCTCGCTCCACGGCGCCCCCGGCTCGAGCACCATCGACGTCGTCGAGGCGCCGCACTTCGACTTCCACGAGGTGCTGGCGATGGTCGGTCAGCACCCCGTGCTGATGCGTCGGCTGGGCCTCGTCATCGATCTCGAGGTGCCGTTCGCTGCGCTGGCGTCGGTCGCCGGCGCGCAACTCGTGCTCACGCGAATCGTTCCGACCCCGCAGGTCGCGCTGCCGGCCGGCGTTCGAACGGTGCTGCCTCAGACGGCCTCGACGCTGACCTCCACGTCGTTCGTCGCCCGCCCCGGACCGGGCAACGGCGACCTCGCCGCCGGCGCGCTGCAGTTCGACAACACGGCGCTGTTCCGTCCCATCGAGTTCGACGTCGACGGCGCTGCCCTCAAGCTCGGCAACTACGGTCGAGAGCTCGAGGGTCTCGGAACTGTTGGCGCCGGGCGCCCGCAGGGATCGGCGCCGTTCCCGGCGTTGCGTTCGTTCGGGCTCGGAGTGAACCGGCGCAATCATGCCGTGGCCAAGGCGACCCGTTTCGCACAGATGGGCTCGTTCGAACAGTCGATCCTCGGCGGCACGCCGCCACTGCTGTACGCCGAGCACCTGGTGCGCGGGCTGCGGATACACGTCCACGACGGTCGCTGGAGCTCGCTACTGCGTCGGCGCGGGCGCTACGTCGTCGGGCGGGGCCCCGACACCGTCGTCATCGAGGCGGCCGATGAGGGGTGGGTCACAGCGGCGCCGACGTCGAGCGTCGCGGCGCCCGGGGCCGTGGCCGATCCCGACCTCTACCTGCAGGAGTCGCTGTTCCTCTGGTCGGGCTGGAGCCTGGCCGCACCGCGACCGGGGCTCGCGCTCGACGACAACCAGGAGTTGCTCGAGTCGGAGGTCAACCGGGTTCCGGAGGGTTCGAAGGTGACGCTCAACGCGACCTTTCGCCCCGAACCGGGAAGCCTTCCCTCGCTCCGTTTCGGACGCACGTACCGGTTCCGGGCCCACACCGTCGACCTCGCGGGGAACAGCGCGGCCTTCGGCGACGAGCTGCTCGTCAACGGATCGGGGCCGACCACTCCCGACGTCGTCTACCGACGGTTCGACCCGATCGAGCAACCGGCCGTGCTGTTGCGGCGGCCCCGGACCGAGGGCGAGACCGTCGAGCGCCTGGTGATCCGCACCGATCCCGACCTGCCGTCCTCGGCGGTGACCCCGGCAGAACGCCACGTCGCCCCGCCGCGTACCTCCCAGCTCACGGCTGAACAACACGGGCTGTTCGACATCGACGGCCGGCTCGACCACGGGCTGTACACGACGCTGTGCCGGCGTGACGCGTTCACCCTCGCCAACTCCCCACAGGCCACTGTCGAGCCGGGCGGACCCGGTGATCCCGACGGCGCCCCGGCGTCCGTCTACTACGACCTCGACGCCATCGACATCGGCTACCTCACCGATCCGCTGGCGGCCGGCGTGTTGCTGCGCGATGTCCCAGGGGCGCCCGACGGCCGGCTCGTCGTGCCGTTCACCCGGGTCGGGGACCGGTGGCCCGACCGCCGGAGCGTCCGTCTGCG
>Ga0209023_10001453_pt1 | contig 31816 bp, 34 predicted proteins | sample LakOneMetagenome_FD_187468 | JGI IMG/M metagenome (GOLD analysis project Ga0209023, IMG submission 187468) | Freshwater and sediment microbial communities from Lake Erie, Canada (SPAdes) (version 2) | ecosystem: Environmental > Aquatic > Freshwater > Lentic | place: Lake Erie, Canada...
ACATTGGTGCGGCTGGCAGGAATCGAACCCACGACCCCTTGGTTCGTAGCCAAGTACTCTATCCAGCTGAGCTACAGCCGCTAAGCTTTGAATTATAGCATGATTTCTTGGCTACCCTTGAAAATCATCATTTTCTTGTTGACCCTTGCTGTTAGCAGCACATCAACAAAAGCACAATTCAGCGCAAGCCGAGATTGTAATGCACTGCAGCACGTCCAAAAGGAAAACGGGCTGAAGCCGGCAAGAAAAATGGCTTTGATCTGCAAACACCGCCCACGCATCAATGGTGGATGGACGGTGGTAGGGCGTGTTGGACTTGAACCAACGACCAAAGGATTATGAGTCTGGGCGGAAACCCTTTGCTATCAACCCCTTGCAAGCGCAAGCTACCTACAAAGGATCATGCCGTAGGGCACCGTCAAGCCGCGTGTATGCTTAGGAGGAGCCGTGTTTGTAGAAAGAAAAAAGTGCCCTCCGATAGCCTGGCAACACCTGCCGAAAAACTTGTTCTTGCTTCTGAGATCATCAAGGGGAGAGAGCGCCTGGGTTTGACGCAAGCACAGCTTTCCGCGCAGAGCAACGTGTCTTTATCAGCCATCAAAAGCTATGAGACAGGCCGAACACAGCCAGGTGCACGCGAACTCAAGCAGCTCTGCCTTACCCTGCAAGTGACGCCAAACAAGCTTCTATTTGGCGCAGAAACGCTTTTTGCCGAACGCCAGCAAGAAGACTTAGCGGCAGGTCCGGGGAGCAAAGGCGTAGCGGTGCAACGTGGACGAATTGCCATCTTGGCTCAGATGCTTTCCTACGACGAGAGCTACGCGGTTTACTCGATAGTTCACTCGATTGCCCTCGCTAGACATGGGGGGGCAGAGGTAGCAGAAGCCCTAGAGATGGCTGATCTAGCCACTGGAATCGGTGAAATGAAGGAAGGCGGCTCAGGCTTCGACTCTGAGCTCTTTCGTCTCGTCTTGAAGGATCCGGAGATAGCGATTCAATTCGGCAAAGCCCTGAAAGAAGCGGCTACAGCAGCAAGCGACTACACACCAAAAAATTCGAAAAAAGTGTTGAAAAAATAAGTTTTGCTTTTTTGAACACCATGGAATAAAGTCTCGAATACAGCGATTTTGCTGTTTCGAAAACCTTATGGTGTTCAATGATCGACTTTTCCGAACTGGCACTATCACCTAACGAGTCTCGCGCCGCTCGTAACTTCCTCGGCCTCAGCCAAGCGCAGGCCGCCGAGAAATCCAACCTCCCAGCCCACAAGATCAAGCGTTTTGAGTCGGGCAACTATGTACCTGACTCTCAGTTCCTCGAAGACCTGCGCGAGTTCTATGAGGGCGAGGGTTTCAACTTCCATGATGAAGATGCGCCAGGCGCGAAAGCGAAAGCGCGCGGCGACGTGTTCCCCGCTGGTGTAGTGGGTGGAACTGATGGCGGTGCTGACGAAACCGATGGTTCTCCCCTGGAAAACCAAGGAAAACTGGCTCGTCCTCAGAGTGTGCAACTGCAGTACATGCGCATCACGCCAAGCCTGGAAGGCGACCAGGTGGACAGGGTTTTCGACTGCATCGAGAGCAACGAAGAAGCCATTCGAGCCGGCATGACTCTGCCCATCCGCAACGGCTTCTTGTCGGATAGCCCATCGGCCGCCACCCAGGCCCAGGCCATTGCGTTGCTGCGCCGCCTGGCCGAAAACGGCCTGCTCTACGCCCGTTTGATGGGCCGGGAGCTGGTGGGCATGCCGTCCACCGAAGACGAGGCCGCGTCTGGAGGTGTTCTCATGGGAGGCGGCTCCAAGACGCCTCAGGCCACCACCGTGGGCGACCTGCTGGCTCTGGCGATGGCGGATCTGCAGCGCGCCGTGGTGGACGGCGACACAGAGGCTCAGGCGCGCCGCAAGGGCCGCGCCGAGCCGGTGGAGGTGCTCCAAGCGCTGGTCGGTTGAGGCACGGCGGCAATGCGCCACCTCATTGACCAACAGGGGGCCTCTGCGCTCCCCTGCCCTCCCCAGACGTGGCGCCACAAGGCGCCGACCGGGGCACCCGCTTGCACGCCAGTGCATGTGGGGGAGGAGGGAACCACGTTCGCCAGGGCGTTCGCGCCCAGCACTGCCAGCGCCACCCGGTGCGCCTGCCAGTTCCCCGCTCGCTGCACGCCCATGGAGGCCTGACATGCCGCTGCTCACCCTTTCCCAAGATCAGCTCTACGAGCTGAACGATGCCGCCAATGAGGTTTTGGAACGCATGCTGCGCGACGGCCAGGACGCCGCTGAGATCAAGCTTCGCGCCCTGCCCAACCTCTGGAACGCATTCAAGGCATTGCGCCTTGTCATGCTGGACACCCTGGACACACCCGGCATGAATGAGCTGGAGCAGCGCGTTCTCGCTGCTACCGCCCACCCAAAGCGGAAGGTCTGAGCCATGGCCGCACGCACCAGGTCCGCCGCCACTTTCGTTGCGACCGCCACGCTCCCGGACGGCCGGTGCAAGCGCTTTCGAGAGCTGCCGTGCTTTGACTACTACGTGAGCGTATGGCGCCGCTCTGGCTTCCTCATCACGTGGCACGACCCGTGGACCGTAGTCATCACCCGCGGTGGCCTGGATGCAGGCCCACAGCGCCCCATCGAATCTCTCGCCCATCCGGGCAACCCTTCAACCCTCTCGGAGACTTCAAATGGTCAAGTTTGATTTGGGCATTGCCAAACTCGATTGGTACGTACTGAAGGATCCATCGCCCAGCGTCGGGCCATGGTCCTTCCTGATCGACCGCGAAGGCATCTTCTTGTTCATCAAGCCGGTGCAACTCGCCCTGCTGTGGCCGTGGGTCAAGGTATGAGCCAGAAGCCCGCACAGCCCAACTTCGCCTGGTGGGCCACCCCCACCACACGCGCACTGCATCGCGCGCCTACACAGCCTGCCACGGGCCTGCGTCGCCGCCCGTTCTCAGGCACCACAGCCAGCCCACAACGTCCCTCGGAGGCTCCCCGTGCAACAGCGCAAATTCTCCTCTTCACGGGCAGTAACACCCCGTATGAGTCTCATGAGTGAGACAACAGCCAGCGAAGCGCAGCAGCTCATGGGACTCGATACGGTACGGATCAAAAGCCCTTACATGGCCCAGAACATCGTGGACAAAGTCAAAGCCCAGGGGCAGAGCTATTGCCAGGTTCTCAACGAAACCGGCGAGCTGCTGTGGGAGGTCACCCGCACCAACCTCAAGGGCTCGTACGACTCCAGGATCATGGTCAAACCCATGTACGAGGACTGCGTGAAGAGCAAGAGCGGCAAGCCCGAATGGCACCGCAGCCCGCCCTATCTGATCGTGGAGTGCTCAGTCCCCAAGGCCATGCACGGCCAGAACGTATACGGGGTGATCGAGGACCTGCAGACGGCCTGCGAGAACGTGCGCACGCTGCTGCAGCAGCTCATGGGCATCGAACTGCCTCACACCGCCAACTGGACGGTGCAACGCGTGGACTGGGCTGAATCCTTCCAGTTGCCCTATCAGGCTGTGCAGGAGTTTTTCGAGGGCATCTACCACGTGGCCTTCCCGCGCCGAAAGATGCAGAAGTACGGCAACGAATCGATCTTTGTGCCAGGCACCACCACCACGATCAAGCTGTACCACAAGGGGCCCGAGTTCCAGAAGAACGACCGCAAGCGCCTGGCCTGGGTACTGCGCAACTTCTTTCACGAGAACAAGCCACGCGATGCAGCACCTGACTGGGCCCAGCGCCAAGCCTATCGCAAGGTGGCGGCCATCCAGCGCCTGGCCAACAACCGCCTGCGCGCTGAGGTCGAGGTGCACGCGGAAAAGCTGGACTACGACTTCGGCCACAAGCCCAAGGTCCGCGAGGTGACCACGGAGTACTTACAGGCAGTCTTCGATAAGGAAATCGGCCGGCTGTTGCGTGAGGGCAGTGAAGGGGTGAACGTGGTGCGCTCCAGCCTGGCCGTGCGCGATCGCCTGGAAGCCCGCTTCTCCCCCGAACTCGCCGGCCTGCTACATGGCTTCTGGCTGGGCCTGGCAACCCACGGCGAAGACGACATGAAGACACGCAGCACCCGCGCCACGTTCTACCGCCGCCGCAAACAGCTTGTGGACGCTGGCGTGTCCTGGCTCGCCACCGACATGCAACTCATCGAGCGTCAGGGGCAAATGCTGCCCGCTGATTTCTCCCCCGTTCGTGCAAACGCCAGGCGCTGTACCAGCCTGGTGCGCGAAAGACCCGCGTTCGACTACCAGCGCGGACTACTCCAACTGGCCGCATAAGGCCGAAAACTGAAAGCCAACCATGAGCGAAACCGTTCTCGTACTCCGTGCATCCCGCTACGAATTCACCAGCGAAAAGACCGGTGAAATCATCAAGGGCGCCAACGTTGAATTCATCAGCGACACCCAGGTCGAAACCCCGAATGCAGTGGGAGAGAAGCCCATGAAAGTGACGATCACCGATGAGGTGTTTAACGAGATCAAGCACTTTGGCGCACCGGCCATCTACGACATCACCATTCGCACCAAGCCAGGCAAGGAAGGTGCGGCCACAGTAGTGCTCACAAAGGTCAAGTTCCTGCAGGCACTAAAGCTGCCTGAATCGGCATGAAAAAAGCGCTCACGTGCAGCAACACATGAGCGCCCACCGAACCACAAAACCCTATCCGTGATCGGCCGCTGCAGCTTACCCCATGAAGGCCGTTAGCGACCACGAAACGAGGTTCACCATGTTCTTCCACGCACCCAAAGACATCTACGGCCCCAACCTTCTGCGCATGTTCATCGATGAACTTGGCGGCGTCCAGCGCGTTTGCAAACACCTGGCCGTCACTGAGCGCACGGTGCACCGCTGGCTATCCGAAGGCCGGCCTCCCCGCGCCGCCGTCCTGGCACTCTACTGGGAGTCAAAGTACGGTCGTGGTCATATCTTCTCGGACCAGGTCAATGAGATTCGTCTGCTGTATCGCCAGGTCTGTGTGCTGCGTGACCAGTACCAGAAGGCGAAGGACATCGTGACGGGCCTTCGAGCTATGCACGCAGGGTCCGCCAACGAGCCGGTATTTGAAGAGTTGCCCGAGATGGTATTTCCTTTCACTTCGACCTTTGACCTTGACGACGAAGGGAAACCTATGTCGCTCGCACCCGCCGCGCAAAACATAGACACGACGCCGGCGCCAACGTCATTGCGAGCCAAGAGAGCAATGCAAGCGCTCGACCGCACGCGCTCAGCAGCTCGCTGATGAAGGATCGACGTGGACGCGCCTCTCTTTCTCACGGCTGATGAACTCAGCACGCTCACGGGGTTTAAGACTCCAAGGAAGCAGGTGGACTGGCTGCGCGCAAAGGGGTGGCGCTTCGAGGTCAATGGCAATCGCCGGGCCATCGTGGCGCGCAAGTACGCCGAAAAAATGCTGGGCTGCGGCGTGCCAGAGGTTCAGACATACCAGCCGAATTTCGGTGCAATGCAGGGGGCCTGATGGGGCGTCGTAGGCAGTCCAACTTTGATGATCCCCCGCGCTTTCATCGCAAGGGCAACGTCTGGTATCACGTCAGTGGCACCCTGCCCCGCGTGTGGACCAAGCTCTCCAACGACCGCGCCGAAGCCTTGCGCCTGTGGGCACAGCGTGAAGGGGTGCGCGAGGATGAATCCACCCGACTTTTCTCGGTGGTGGCCAGGCGGTATGTGCGAGAGGTGTTCCCCACCAAGAGCGTGCAGACCCGACGCGACAACGACAAGGAACTCGCCAACCTGCTGCGCGTGTTCGGTCACATGCCCATCGAGGCCATCGCGCCAATGCACATCCGCCAGTACCTCGATATCCGCGGCCAGGTGGCAAAGGTGCGTGCCAACCGCGAGAAGGCCCTGTTCTCGCACATCTTCAACAAGGCCAGGGAGTGGGGCTTCACCACCGCGCAGAACCCTTGCCAAGGCGTGAAGGGCTTCAAGGAAACGGGACGCACCCGCTACGTCACCGACGAGGAATTCGACCGCGTGCGGGCCAACGCACACCCCACGGTGATCGATGCGATGGACATTGCTTTGCTGACTGGGCAGCGGCCGGCGGATGTGCTCAAGATCAAGCGCACCGACGTTCGGGATGGTGCCTTGTGGATCGTGCAGAACAAGACCGGCGCACGCCTGGGCATCGAGGTTACCGGCGAGCTGGCGGCCGTCATCGACAGGATTAACCAGCGGCCACGCAAAGCCATCAGCGCATTTTTGATTCAGGACGAAAACGGCCAGCCACTCAGCCAGGGTGCGCTGCGCTCACGCTTCGACAAGGCCCGTGACCTGGCCAAGGTGGACTTCCAGTTCCGGGACATTCGTGCGAAGGCGGCCACCGACACCGGCGACCTGGCCCATTCGCAGAAGCTGCTGGCCCACAAGAACCGGGGCATGACTGAGCACTACGTCAAGGCCCGCGCCGGTGATCGCGTGAAGCCTCTTCGGTAGTGCACATTGTAGAAATTGCCGCCGGATAGTAGATATTTGCTACACAAAACATAGCAAACTATCCGCACAGGCTATGGTAGGGCGTGTTGGACTTGAACCAACGACCAAAGGATTATGAGTCCTCTGCTCTAACCAACTGAGCTAACGCCCCAAGCCATGCTCCTGCGCTGCATACACAACGGGGCAAGCGCCGTATTGTAGGGGCTTACTTGCGGTGGCTGAGCGCGTTGGACACCAGCTTGGAAGTGATGTCCACGATCTGGATCATCCGGTCGTACGGCATGCGCGTGGGGCCGATCACGCCGAGCGTGCCGACCACCTTGCCGTCCACTTCGTAGGGCGAGCTGACTATCGACAGTTCTTCGAAAGGCACCACGTGGCTCTCGCCGCCGATGTAGATCCGCACGCCCTCGGCCTGGCTGGAGATGTCCAGCAGCCGCAGGATCTGAGTCTTCTGCTCGAAGAGATCGAAGGCCCGCCGCAGGTTGCCCATGTCGCTGGAAAAATCGCTCACGGCCAGCAGGTTGCGCTCGCCGGATATCACCACCTCATCCTGCGCCGCCGACATGGCTTCTGAGCCTACATTCACCGCGGCCTGCATGAGCGATGCGATCTCACCCCGTAGCGCATCCACCTCGGACTTCAGGCGTTCGCGCACCTGCTCCATGGCCAGGCCGGCGTAGTGCGCATTCAAGAAGTTCGAGGTCTCTATCAGCTGCGATGCGGAGTAGTCGACCTCGGTAAAAATCACGCGGTTTTGCACATCACCTTCCGGCGACACGATGATCACCAGAAAGCGCCGTTCTGACAGCTTCAAAAACTCGATGTGCCGAAAAACAGAGGTGCGCCTGGGCGCCATGACCACGCCGACAAACTGCGACAGGTTGGACAGCAACTGTGCTGCGTTGGCAATGACCTTCTGGGGCTGCTCCGGCGCAAGCTGGGCGGGCATGAATGAGTCGCGCTGCACGGTGAGCATCGTGTCCACAAACAGGCGGTAGCCCCGCGCGGTAGGAATGCGTCCGGCAGAGGTGTGCGGGCTGGCGATCAAGCCCAGTTCCTCCAGGTCGGCCATCACGTTGCGGATGGTGGCGGGCGACAGGTCCAACCCCGACGCGCGCGACAGAGTCCTTGAGCCCACGGGCTGCCCGTCGGCGATGTAACGCTCGACCAGGGCTTTGAGCAACAACTTGGCACGGTCATCGAGCATGGAATGATTTTAATGATGTAATTTCGTGATGACCTCCAATTTCCGCCATGTCGCCCTCATAGGCAAGTACCAGGCTTCATCAGCGGGCTCTGCAGGCGACACTTCGCGCCAGGCACTCGAAGGTATCGCTCACTTTTTGGAACAGCAGGGCTGCGAAGTGGCCCTCGAAGCCGAGACTGCCAGCAACATGGGCCTGGCGCACTACCCAGCGCTCACTGTAGACGAGATAGGCGCCCAGTGCGACCTGGGTCTGGTGGTGGGGGGCGACGGCACCATGCTGGGCATCGGTCGCCGGCTGGCCCGCTTCGGCACGCCGCTGATCGGCATCAACCAGGGGCGCCTGGGTTTCATCACCGACATTCCTTTCGATGCCTACCAGGCTACGCTGGCGCCCATGCTGCGGGGCGAATACGAAGAGGACCTGAGGCCGCTCATGCACGCCAGGGTCGTGCGCGATGAAAGAGTAGTGTTCGAGGCGCTGGCGATGAACGACGTGGTCGTCAACCGCGGGGCCACATCGGGCATGGTGGAATTGCGTGTGGAGGTGGGCGGCCGCTTCGTGGCCAACCAGCGGGCCGACGGGCTCATCATCGCGTCCCCCACGGGCTCGACGGCGTATTCGCTGTCTGCCGGCGGGCCAATGCTCCACCCTTCCATTCCGGGCTGGGTGCTCGTGCCCATCGCGCCCCACACCTTGTCCAACCGACCCATTGTGCTGTCGGATGCCACCGAGGTGGCCGTCGAGGTGGTCAGCGGCCGGGATGTCAGCGCCAACTTTGACATGCAGTCGCTGGCATCGCTGCTGCACGGCGACCGCATTCTGGTCAAGCGCTCGGAGCACTGCGTGCGGTTTCTGCATCCGTTGGGCTGGAATTACTTCGCGACCCTGCGCAAGAAGCTGCGCTGGAACGAAGGAGGCTCCTGACCATGGCGCTGCGACGGATCACCCTGCGTGACTTTGTCATCGTGGAGGCGCTGGAACTGGAACTGAGCCCCGGGTTCACCGTGCTGACCGGCGAGACAGGTGCAGGCAAGTCGATCCTGGTCGACGCGCTGCAGCTCGTGCTGGGCTCGCGCGCAGACGCCGGCACGGTGCGAGAAGGGGCTACCAAGGCCGACCTTTGCGCCGAGTTCGACAACCCCGCGCACATTGCACCGTGGCTGGAAGATGCTGGGTTCGAGAACGATGGGCCGCTGCTCCTGCGCCGCACCATCGATGTCCAAGGCAAGAGTCGCGCGTGGATCAACGGCACGCCCGCCACGGCGGCGCAGCTGCGCTCGCTCGGGGACTTGCTGCTGGACATCCACGGCCAACACGCCTGGCAAAGCCTGACCCAACCGGACTCCGTGCGCGGGCTGCTGGATGCGTTTGCAGGGCTCAACAGCGCCGACACGTCGATGCGCTGGACCCGATGGCGCGCCGATCAGAAGACGCTGGAGCAGGCACGGCAAGCCCAAGCCAACTTGCAGCAGGAACGCGAACGGCTGCAGTGGCAAATCGGCGAGGTGGACAAGCTCTCGCCCGCCGACGGCGAATGGGAAGAGCTCGACGCCCAGCACAAGCGCCTGTCGCATGCCCAGGCTTTGCTGGACGGTGCCGAGGGTGCGCTGCATGCGCTGCAGGACGACGACACGGGCGCACTGGCCGGCATTGGCCGTGCCCATGCCCTGCTGCACGGGCAGGAACATATCGAGCCCGAGTTCGCAAGCCTTGCCGATATTCTGGCGTCCAGCCTTGCACAGGCGAGCGACGTTGCCCACTCGCTGCAGCTGTATCTGCGGCACGCTGAAATCGACCCGCAGCGCCTGGCAGAACTAGACACGCGAATTTCGCAGTGGATGTCGCTGGCACGGCGGTACAAGCGCACACCCGCTGAGCTTCCGGCGTTGCTGAGGGGCTGGAAGAGCGAGATGCAGCAGCTCGATGCCGCGACCGATCTGGAGCGCCTGCAGGCGGCGGAGGCGGCCAGTGCCAAGGCCTACCAGGCGGCGGCCCGCGCCTTGTCTTTGGGGCGGGCCAAGGCGGCGCCCAAGCTGTCCCTGGCCATTACGCAGGCCATGCAGGGGCTGGGCATGGAAGGCGGCAAATTCGAGGTGTCGGTGAGCAAGTCTGCAGAGCCGTCGTCCCACGGCATCGACGATGTGGTGTTTCTGGTGGCGGGGCACCCAGGGATGACGCCCAAGCCCATCGGCAAGGTGGCCTCGGGCGGAGAGCTGTCGCGGATCTCGCTGGCGATATCGGTGACGACCAGTGAACTCGGGTTGGCGCCCACGTTGATTTTTGACGAGGTGGACTCGGGTGTCGGCGGGGCCGTGGCCGAAACAGTGGGCAGGCTCATGCAGCAACTGGGGAGCGATCGCCAGGTGCTGGCTGTCACCCACCTGCCGCAGGTGGCTGCCTGCGCGCACCACCACCTCAAGGTCGCCAAGCGCAAGAGCCCGGCCGGGACGACCAGTTCGGTGGTCGCCGTGCAGGGCAAGACCCGTGTCGCGGAAATTGCACGCATGCTGGGGGGTGAAAAATCCACCGACGCCTCCCTGAATCACGCCCGCGAGATGTTGGACCTGGCGAGCGCTGCAGCGCCCCAAGAAAGGACCCGCTGATGGCGTTGGAAATCGTCCTGATCACCGGCATGTCGGGCTCCGGCAAATCCGTGGCTTTGCACGCACTGGAAGATGCCGGTTACTACTGCGTCGACAACCTGCCTCCCGAGCTACTCCCGGCATTCGTCGCCCTGGAGCATCACCACCACGGCAACCGCCTGGCCATTGCCATGGATGTGCGCAGTGCCACGTCGCTGCACCAAGTACCGCAGGAGCTGAACCGGCTGCGCAGCCAGGGTGTGTCGGTGCAATCCATTTTTCTGGACGCCACCATCGACACGCTGGTGCGGCGATTTTCAGAAACGCGGCGACGCCACCCGTTGTCGCATGCAGACCTGCAGCAGGGCCGCAAGGCCCTGGTGCAGATCATCGAGGAGGAGCGCGAGCTTCTGGCCGAGTTGCGCGACCAGTCGCACGTGATAGACACCAGCACCATCCGGTCGTCGCAGCTGCAAGGCTACGTCAAGGGCTTGATGACCACGACGCACGGTCAGCTGACCCTGGTCTTTCAGTCCTTTGCATTCAAACGCGGCATACCCATGGATGCCGACTACGTGTTTGATGTGCGCATGCTGCCCAACCCGCACTACGAGCCTGCGCTGCGCGACCTTACGGGGCTGGACGAGCCCGTTGCGCACTTCCTGCGACAGCAGCCAGAGGTATCTTTGATGCAGACACACATCGAGCAATTCCTGGCGCATTGGTTGGAGTTTCTGGACCGCAACCACCGCAGCTACGTGACGGTGGCCATCGGCTGCACCGGGGGCCAGCACCGCTCGGTCTACCTGGTGGAAAGGCTTGCCGAGATGTTCAGCGACCGATGGACCGCCCTGCGCAGGCACCGCGAGCTGGACGGCCGCTGAGGGGCTGCGCATCGAGCGTCTTCACACCGGCCCCGGCGTCACCACAGCGAGGCTTGCGTCGTATCTAGCAGTTTGCGAATGGGCGCGGGCAACCCGACAGTGCTCCATTGTCCTGCGCCCAGCCATTCGCCGTCTTCCATCGGCTGGGCTGCGGCCACACCGGTGACCAGCACAGGATGCAGGTGCAGATCGCGGTGCGTCAACACATGGACAAAAGGCTGCAGCTCCTGCACCGACACGCCAGAACCGGCCGCGAGGGTATCCACACTGCGGTGCAACGACGCACTGTCTTCGAATATCGGCACGCAGTGCATACCCGCCCATATGCCCGCCTCAGGGCGCCTTTGCAACCACACCTGCCCCTTGGAGTTTCTGAGCACCAGCAACTGCCAGGATTCCGAACGGCGTGAGAGCTTGCGGGTCTTGACCGGATAGCGCTCCGGGTCGCCGTTCTTGAAAGCCACACAGCTTTGGTTCAGCGGGCACAGCTCACAGCGCGGTGACCGAGGCACGCACACCGTTGCTCCCAGGTCCATCAACCCCTGCGTGTAGCGGGGCATGGCGTTCTCAAGATCGTGATCGGGGAGCAGCGTCTGCGCATGCTCCCACAGCACCCGCTCGTTCTTGGCGGACGCCAGATCGGCATCGAAACCCAACAGCCGCGTCAAAACCCTGCGCACGTTGGCATCCAGGATGGGAACACGCTCTGAAAAGCAGAATGCAGCGATGGCGCCTGCAGTGGACCGCCCAATGCCCGGGAGCGTGGCCAGCACTTCTGCAGAGCGGGGAAATGCACCGCCATGGTCCGAGACGACCTGCTGGGCGCAGCGATGCAGGTTACGGGCACGGGTGTAGTAACCCAGCCCGCTCCACAGACCCATGACCTCGTCCTGCGGCGCGGCAGCCAAGGCAGCGACATCCGGAAAGCGGGCCAGGAACCGTGCGTAGTAGTCGAGCACCGTGCTGACCTGGGTCTGCTGCAGCATGATCTCCGACAGCCACACCCGGTACGGATCGCGGGTTTGCTGCCACGGCAGATGATTGCGGCCACTGGCCATTTGCCAAGCCACTACGCGCTCGGCAACACTACCGCCCATTGCCTCACTCATGCCGATAAAAGTTGCTTGTCGGCATCCAGGGTTTCGACGGCGGGGGGCGCGACCAGCTTGGACGTCAGTTCGTGGAGCTTTTGCTCCAGCTGGCCCAGCTCTTCTTCACCCGCTTCGATTTCGGAAATGCGTTCGACCAATCCGCTGGCAGCCTGCTGGATGCGGTCTACCGCTTCCATGCGGCGTGCAAAACTGCGGCGCCGTTCACGCAACTGCGCATCGAGCTGCGCCGTGGCCGACTTGCTCCACAGTTCCAGGTCATTGGCCGCCGACTCATAGACCGTGCGCAAGCGCATGGCCAGCGCACGCACCAATCGTTCTGCAAATTCTGGCTGCGCCAGCTTCAGGGCATTGCCCATGCCGAGATACTGCAGATGGCTCTGTTCGATCTGGTGGAGGTCGTGCGTGAAATGCTCCAGCTGCGGCGGGGGCGGCACCTGCAGCGAAAATCCAAACTCGGCATTCAGTTGCCGGAAGGTTCCGCCCAGCATGGCCTGGATTTCAGTGCCAGACGCCTGGGCCTTGTCCATGGTGCTGCGCAGCTTGTCGAAGGTCTGGACATATATTTTTTTGACGCCCAGCTTGAGTCCTTTTTGCTGCAACGTCTGCGCCAGCTCGGACAGCTCGCCCTTGAGCGATTTGGCACCCAGCTGCTGGAACACATCGCGCAACAGCTTGAGGTGCACGGCCCGCACGGCCTGAATCTTGGAGGTGCTCAGGTCGAACTCGCGCTGCTCCTGCTCGATGCGGTGGCGCATCGACTCGATCACAGAAGCGTTCTTGCCGCGCAGGCTGCGCAGCTCGGCCATCTGGTCATCGAGGTCGCGGCGGCGGATGTTGATGACCCGCGACGTCTCGGTGCGCAAATTGGCTACGCCATGGGCTACAGCCGACCGCAAAATGGATTGCCGCTGGCCCATGATGCCCTTGGCCAGCGCCTCCTCCAACACCGGAAGACCGCTGGTTTCCAGCAACAGGTCGTCGGCGGTGATCTTGGCCACCAGGCCTTTTTGCGCAGACACAGGCACCACCCGCTCCAGCGGCACGCCCAGCATTTCAGCGGACGTGTGGCATTGGCGCTCGATCTGGGCCTGCACCTGCTCGGCGGAATTGAGCGTGTCCCACAAGGTGTCGATCTTGTTGAGCACCACGAGGCGCGCATCCATGCTGTCGGCAGAGATGGCCAGGTGCTCGCGCCAGATCGACAAGTCGGACCGCGTCACACCCGTGTCCGCACTCAGGATGAACACCACCGCATGGGCCTGAGGGATCAGGTTGACGGTCAGCTCGGGCTCGGCACCCACGGCGTTCAAGCCCGGCGTATCCAGGATCACCAGGCCCTGCTTGAGCAGCGGATGCGGAATATTGATGAGGGCGTGGCGCCACATCGGCACTTCCACCATGCCGTGGGCATCCGGGACGGGGTTCTCGTCGAGCAGGTCGTCGTGCCAAAAACCCAGCGCCCGGGCGTTGTCCAGGCTGACCTTGCGCACCTCGGCCACTTTTTCCAGCGCCTTGGCAATCTGGTCGGCATTGCCGACATCCAGCCGAATCTCGTGCCAGCGGTCCGGCTTCATCCGCCATTCCGCAAGGCTCTGCATCTGCAACCGGGTTTCGATGGGCAAAAGCCGCAAGCTGGGGGGCACGTCGGCTTCATAGCCCAGCTCTGTGGGGCACATGGTGGTGCGCCCGGCACTGGCCGGCATGATGCGCCGACCGTAGTCAGCGAAGAAGATGGCGTTGATCAGCTCGGACTTGCCACGCGAGAACTCCGCGACAAAAGCCACCATGACCTTGTCGCTGCGAACCTGCTCTTCCAGCCGGTGCAGGCGCTCGCGCACTGCCGAATCCATGAGGTCATGCGAAGACATCCAGTCGCCCAGCCGCTTGAGCTGCTGGGCGAATTCACGTCTCCAGACGCCATGCTGGTCGAACTGTTCGTTGAAAGAGGGTCCCACTGTGCTCCCGGAGATATCTATAGAGTGCCTACGAAGCAGGCATGCACAAAATATAGCATTGCCCGTCCACAGACTGTGCTGAAGTGCGAAGTTCGGGGTACGCAATATTCATGTGCGTTGGCATTGCGCGCAGAAGTAAGTGCTTCGCTGACCCTGGCGCAGCAGCCGGATGGGAGTGCCGCAGACATGGCAAGGAGCCCCCTCGCGCCCATAGACATTGGCCTGCGTCTGAAAATGCCCGGCCATGCCGTCGGCGCTGGAGAAGTCGCGCAATGTGCTGCCGCCCATTTCCACCGCCCTGGCCAGCACGGTCACGATGGCCTCGTGCAACTTGCGCACCCTGGCCGGGCCTATGCGCGCCGCCACCGTGGTGGGGCGGATACCTGCCAGAAACAGCACCTCGGACGCGTAGATGTTGCCCACACCCACCACCAGCTTTCCGCCCAGCAACAGCTGCTTGATGGGCATGCGGCTTTTTTTCAAACCCGCTTGAAAGGTAGCCAGATGGAAGGATTCCGACAGCGGCTCCATGCCCAACGCGTCCAGCAGCTTGATCGCCACCGGGTCCTGCTCGCCCTGGGTGTAGACCACTGCCCCGAACCGCCGGGGGTCGTGCAGTCGCAGCGTGCCCTGGTTCGTCGTCATATCGAAATGATCATGAACGCCCCGCGGCGGGAGGCCATGGCTGAAGCGCAGGCTGCCCGACATGCCCAGGTGCACCAGCAGCAGCCCTTCGCTGGTATCCGCCAGCAGGTACTTGCCACGCCGGCGCAGCCCCAGCACCTGCTGGCCCACCAGCACTGCGGGGTCGGACCCCAGCGGCCACCGCAGGGGTTTGCCCAGGGACACCCCCTCGATGCGCGCCCCGGTGATGGCTGCCGCAAAACTGCGGCGCGTGACTTCCACTTCAGGCAACTCAGGCATACAACGCGAACATCATCGGGTTAACGGGCATGGATTATTATGACCCGATGGTGTTATTTCACAGCTTTCGGACCACCGCCCTGGCAACAGCGATCGCGGTTGCGGCTTGTTCAGCGTATGCGCAATCGCCGGGCGCACAGACGGGGGCTGCAACCGCAGAGGAGCCCGTCGTCTCCAACCCTGCGCTCGACGCGGAACTCTTCTACGAAATCCTGCTGGGCGAAGTCAGCGCCCGCACAGGCGACCCGGGTGCCGGGTATGCCTTCATGCTCGAAGCAGCCCGCCGCAGCGCCGATGGCCAGCTGTACCAGCGCGCTGCAGACATCGCGCTGCAGTCCCGATCCGGTGAATACGCGCTGGCAGCGGCGCAGGCCTGGAAGCAGGCCCTGCCCGAATCCCGCGAGGCCAACCGCTACGTGCTGCAGATTCTGGTGGCCCTGAACCGCATCGGCGAAACCCCCGACCTGCTGCGCCTGGAGCTCGCCCTGTCGCCGCCCCGCAGCAAGGCCGCCATGCTGTCTGCCCTGCCCCAGGTGTATGGACGTGCCAGCGACAAGGCCCTGGCTGCCAAGGTGGTCGAAGCAGCACTCGTCAACGAATTGACCAATCCGGCGACCGGGCCGGTGGCATGGGTTGCCCTCGGCCGCCTGCGCTTGGCGGCAGGCGACAAGGCAGGCGCCCTGGAAGCTGCGCGCAAGGCCCAGGCACTGGACGTGGGAAGCGAGAGCTCGGCCCAACTGGCGCTGGAGTTACTGGACGATGGCAGCTCGGAGGCCGAGCCCTTGGTGGTGCAGGCACTGGCCAGGCAACCCGTTCCCGAATTGCGCATGGCCTATGCACGCGTGTTGCTGGGGCAACAACGCTACGCCGACGCAGCCCGCCAGCTCGAAGCCGCCACGAAAGAAAAGCCCGACCTGGTGGAAGCCTGGCTGGTGCTGGCCACGCTGCACCTGCAGGACAACCGCCTGCCGGCGGCCGAGAACGATCTCAAGCGCTACATGGACCTGCTGTCCGCATTGGACGATGCGGAAGTGCGCCAGCGCGGCATGACACAGGCGTACCTGCTGTATGCGCAGATCGCAGAAAAGAAGCAGGATTTTGCTGGTGCCGAGGCATGGCTCAAGCGCATCGACAATGTGGACGAGGTCTTCAGCGCCCAGATCCGCCGTGCATCGCTGCTGGCGCGCCAGGGCAAGATCGCACAGGCCCGCGCGCTGCTGCGCAACCTGCCCGGCACCTCGGCCGATGACAAGCGCATGAAGCTGGCCGCAGAAGTGCAACTGCTGCGCGAGCAGCGGCTGTACCAGGAGGCCTACAAGGTCCAGACCGAACTCGTGGCCTTGGCGCCGCAAGACCCGGAACTGGTATACGACCAGGCCATGCTGGCCGAGAAGGCCGGACAGCTGGACACCATGGAGGAGCTGCTGCGCCAGGTCATCGCCCGAAAGCCGGACTACCACCACGCCTACAACGCGCTGGGCTACTCGTTGGCCGAGCGTGGCCAGCGCCTGCCCGAAGCCAAACAACTCATCCAGAAAGCGCTGGAGTTCGCGCCCAACGACCCCTTCATCACCGACAGCCTGGGTTGGGTGGAGTTCCGCCTGGGCAACAAGGCAGAGGCCCGTCAGTTGCTCGAAACCGCCTACAAGGGCCGCCCCGACGTGGAGATCGGCGCGCACTTGGGCGAGGTGCTCTGGAGCCTGGGCGACAAGGAGGCCGCGTTGAAAATCTGGAAGGAAGGCCAGCGTGTGAGCCCTGACAACGAGACCTTGAAAGAAACCTTGGCACGCCTTGGGGTGAAGCTCTGATGCAGGGCTGGCACAGCGCTACGCCCCGCCTGGCTGCAGCAGCGCAAAGCCGAGGTGCGTTCACCGGATGGCACCTGATGCTGGCCGTCTGCGCCCTGTGGCTGGCCGGCTGCGCGCAACCTTTGCAGAAAGCCGCCGCCGACGAAGACGCCTGGAGTGGCCGCCTGGCCCTGCAGGTCGAGGGCCAGGATTCGCAGTCGTTCTCAGCCATGTTCGAGCTGCGCGGCAACGCCAAGGTGGGCGGGCTGGTGCTGCTCAGCCCGCTGGGCAATCGCCTGGCGCAGCTTGACTGGAAAGACGGCCACGCCCAGCTCGTGAGCTCCCAGGAGACCCGCAGCTCCGACTCGCTCGACACCTTGCTGCAAGAGGTGACGGGCACCCGCATCCCGGTCACCGCGTTGTTCAGCTGGCTGCAGGGCACACAGGCCACCGCGCCCGGCTGGCGCGCCGATCTGTCGGGCGTTGCCGATGGGCGCCTGGTGGCCCATCGGGATGACCCGCAGCCCCAGGCCACGCTGCGTGTGGCGCTGACCCGCTAGTTCCACATCTCGATTTCCGTCTTCCGCTTTTCGTTTTCTGCTTTCTGTTCGTCACGCCGGTCCTGTCAATTCCGCTGGCGCCAGGCTGGCGCACCGCCCTGCCCTGCTCTTTCCATGCAAGCCCTCTACGACGTGCCGGCACCGGCGAAGCTCAATCTTTTTTTGCACATCACTGGGCGGCGTGACGACGGCTATCACTTGCTGCAGTCGGTCTTCATGCTGGTGGACTGGTGCGACACACTGCACTTCGAACGCCGCAGCACCAGCCCGGAGATCACCCGCGAGGACCTCGGCCCCGCACTGCCCGATGTGGACCTCACGATCCGGGCCGCCCGCGCGCTGCAGTCGGCCACAGGCTGCACCCAGGGCGCTCACATTGCCGTGAGCAAGAGCATCCCCGCGCAGGCTGGCATGGGCGGCGGCTCGTCCGATGCGGCCACCACCCTCCTGGCACTCAATCGGCTGTGGGGTTTGCACCTGCCCCGCGCTGCGCTGGAAAAGATCGGCATCACGCTCGGTGCCGACATTCCATTTTTTTTACGCGGCCGGAACGCTTTTGTGGAAGGAATTGGTGAGACAATCACGCCGCTTGAGAAAGTGCACCAGCTGCCACCAGCAAGCTTCGCCATCGTGAAGCCTGCGGCAGGCTTGGAGACAAAATTAATTTTTTCGTCGCCGAGTTTGAAACGTGATTCAGACAGTGCTACAATCTTAGGCTTTGCTGCAGCACACTTTGACTTCGGTCGAAATGACTTGCAGCCCGTTGCTCAGGCTCTTTGCCCCCAAGTAACCGAGGCCCTCGAATGGCTCAGGTCACGCGGATTGCAAGGTCGGATGACAGGCTCAGGCAGTGCGGTGTTTGCGCAAATGTCTCATGCAGTTGATCTGGATAGAGCCCCCCAGGGCTGGCAGGTCAAGGCATGTGAAAATCTGATGATTCACCCTCTTGCGGGTTGGGCATCAGACGAGAATTAAGGTTGGTTGTCATCGGCAATTGACCTGTGTAGGGGAGTCGCCAAGCTGGTTAAGGCACCGGATTTTGATTCCGGCATGCGAAGGTTCGAATCCTTCTTCCCCTGCCAAATATTTTCTCGCGTACGGGCATTATTTTCAGACTGCTGGGACTCTCATGCAAGCCAACCACCCCGACTTCATGGTTTTCACCGGCAATGCCAATCCTGGCATGGCAGCTGAAATCGCACAGCATCTGGGCACCACCCTGGGCGCTGCCGACGTGGGTCGTTTCTCCGACGGTGAAGTCACCGTTGAAATCAAGCAGAACGTGCGTGCACGCGATGTTTTCGTGGTGCAGTCCACTTGCGCTCCCACCAACGAAAACCTCATGGAACTGCTGATCATGGTGGATGCGCTCAAGCGCGCATCGGCTGAACGCATCAGCGCCGTGATCCCCTACTTCGGCTACGCACGGCAAGACCGCCGCCCCCGTTCCAGCCGCGTGCCCATCACGGCCAAGGTGGTGGCCAACATGTTGCAGACCGTGGGCGTGGCCCGCGTGCTGACCATGGACCTGCATGCCGACCAGATCCAGGGCTTTTTCGACATTCCGGTCGACAACATCTACGCCTCCCCCGTTCTGCTGGGCGACCTGCGCCAGAAGAACTACGAAGACCTGATCGTCGTGTCCCCCGACGTGGGCGGCGTGGTGCGCGCTCGTGCGCTGGCCAAGCAGCTCAACTGCGACCTGGCCATCATCGACAAGCGCCGCCCCAGGGCCAACGTGTCTGAAGTCATGCACGTGATCGGCGAGATCGAAGGCCGCAACTGCGTGATCATGGACGACATGATCGACACCGCCGGCACGCTGGTGAAGGCGGCCGAAGTGCTCAAGGAGCGCGGCGCCAAGAAGGTGTACGCCTATTGCACGCACCCCATTTTTTCGGGCCCTGCCATTGAACGCATCGCCAAGGGCTCGGCCCTCGACGAAGTGGTAGTGACCAACACCATCCCCCTGAGCGACAACGCCAAGGGATGCACCAAGATTCGCCAACTCTCCGTGGCCCCGCTGATCGCCGAGACGATCCAGCGCATTGCCAAGGGCGAGTCGGTGATGAGCCTGTTCTCGGACCAAGAAAACCTCTTCTGACCCACCTCCTTCGGGAGCACGGCAGCAGCGGTTGTGCACACAAGCCTCCCTTGGGAGGCTTGTTGTTTGTTCGGGAACAACTTGCGGGCTTGCGGCATGTGGCCTCAAGCCTTTTTAAAACAGGGGATGACTGGTCGCGGTCGCCTCTTTTCAGGAGCTAAATATGAACTTCGTCGCTTTTGAGCGCGCCAAGCAGGGCACGGGTGCGAGCCGCCGTCTCCGCATTTCGGGCAAGACACCTGGCATCGTCTACGGTGGTGCTGCAGAACCCCAACTGATCGAGATCGACCACAACGCACTGTGGCACGCCCTCAAGAAGGAAGCATTCCACTCCAGCGTGCTGGACATGGAAGTGGCCGGCAAGACCGCCAAGGTCCTGCTGCGCGACGTGCAATACCACCCCTACAAGCAACTCGTGCTGCACATCGACTTCCAGCGCGTGGACGAGAAGACCAAGCTGCACATGAAGGTGCCACTGCACTTCTCCGGCGCTGAAGAATCGCCTGCCGTGAAGGTCGACAAGTGCATGGTGAACCCCATCGTGAACGAACTGGACGTGACCTGCATGCCGTCCGACCTGCCTGAGTTCATCAACGTGGACCTGTCCAAGCTGGAAAAGGGTTCTTCGCTGACCCTCAAGAACGTCAAGCTGCCCAAGGGCGTGACCGCCAAGCTGCGCGGCAACCAGAACAACCCCGTGTTGGTGTCTGTGGTGCCTCCAGTCGTGGAAGTTGCAGCGCCTACCGAAGCAGCTCCTGCCGCCGATGCCAAGGGCAAGGGCAAGGGCAAGAAGTAATTCTTCACCCTGCAACCGATCGACGAGGGCCGCCGCTCAGGGGGCCTTCCGAAAGTCTGCATGCACGGCACACGGCCCGCCTGTCTCGGCAGGCTGGCAAGCCGCACAACGGCCCACGCAAGTGGGCCGTTTTGTTTGGTGCGGTGCCAACGCACACGCACACACCCATACACATACACGCACATTGCTGGTCCGTGGAGCCGATGCATCACACGGACTACCAGCGCAGCCAGCAATAACAACACCACAACGACAACGACAGCGGCAGCGGTAATTGCAACGACACCGGCACGACAGCGCATGCCACTGCCGCCGAGCAGCCGCCAAGCCGGCTCTTTGCGCCATCGACACCGGCAGGCGCCGATGCGGTGACCCAAAGCGAAGGCAAGCGACAGCTCGGCATGACTGCCTGCCTCCCTCAACACCCGGATAATCGAGCAGATGATCAAGCTGTTTGTAGGCCTTGGAAACCCGGGGCCCGACTACGAAGCCACCCGCCACAATGCGGGCTTCTGGTGGATCGACGCCCTGGCGCGCGAACTCAAGACCACTCTGGTGCCAGAGCGCAGCTACCACGGGCTGATGGCCCGCACCACGGTGCACGGCCAGACCGTCTGGCTGCTGGAGCCCCAGACCTTCATGAACCTGTCCGGCAAATCAGTCGCCTCGCTCGCGCGGTTCTTCAAGATCCTGCCCGAGGAAATCCTGGTGGTGCACGACGAGCTCGACATCCCGCCCGGCCAGGTCAAGCTCAAGCGCGGGGGCAGCCACGCCGGCCACAATGGACTGCGCGACATCCACGGCCAACTGGGCTCGCCCGACTACTGGCGCCTGCGCATCGGCATCGGACATCCGGGCGTGAAAAGCGAAGTGCCCAACTGGGTGCTCAAGAAACCCGCGCCAGACCAGCGCACGCTGATCGAAGACAGCATCGTCCATTCGCTCAAGGCCTACCCCGCCATGCTGGCTGGCGAGATGGACAAGGCCACCTTGCTCATCCACACCACCAAGCCGCCGCGCCCCAAGCCCGTGCGGCCTGTCGACAACTGAGCGGGTGGTTGGGTGGGGTTGGTTGGGTGGGGTGGTTGTTGCAGGTCGGTGGCCATGCCCAAACAAGCTTGCTGCACGGCCGGGTCACTGGCTGCCCGATTCATGGCAAGTCCACATCGCCCCGCCGTGTGTGAAGCTGCAGCAGCTGTGGACCCATCGATACGATACGTCGATACGTCGATACATCGATGTGCGGAGTCACCCGTCGCCCGTCACCACCGTCACCACCGTCAAGCAGCCACTCACCGACGCTATATTTTTAATAGCTGCTAGCGCTTATCAGACAAGCGGTACAGGCCAAAAAAGCAAAAAATCAGCCCGCCGTATGTGCCTGCAGTCTCTGAAATTTTTGCCACAGCGTCTCGCGGCTCTCCACATGCTGTGGGCTCACGGGAATGCAGGCCACCGGGCAGACCTGCACGCACTGGGGTTCGTCGAAATGCCCCACACACTCCGTGCACTTGTTTGGGTCGATCTCGTAGATCTCCTGCCCCAGATAAATCGCCTGGTTGGGGCATTCAGGCTCGCACACATCGCAATTGATGCACTCGTCAGTGATCATCAGCGCCATACAGCCTCCTGTGCGCCCGCAGGCGTGGCGCAGGGAGCGATGGCATACAACAGCGGTGCGACTTTCATAGCCCGTATTATCCCGCGCCCTTGGCATGTGCCTTGCATGCCACACCGCAACCCAACACCGCTGACGGGGATGTTTTACCGTTATGCTGTGTATACACATTAATTTTGACGCGCCTGCGTAGCAACCCCTCATCACGCTTGCCTCCCATGGGTCTGTTCTTTCTCAAGCGGTTCATCACACTCCTGGCCACACTGATCGGCGCCTCCGTCGTCGTCTTTCTGGTGCTGGAGATCCTGCCGGGCAACGCGGCGCAGATGCTCATGGGGCCCGACGCCTCGCCCGATGCCGTGGCCGCGCTGGCCACCAAGCTCGGCCTCGACCAGCCGGCCATGCAGCGCTACTGGGAATGGATCAGCGGCCTGGTGGTGGGCGACATGGGCACCAGCTACGCCTACAGCACACCCGTGCTGGAACTGGTGCTCGAACGCCTGGCCCTCACCGTGCCGCTGGCGCTGATGGCCATGGTGATCACCACGGTGCTGGCACTCATTGCAGGCGTGTACTCCGCCTCGCGCCATAACAAGGTGGGCGACGTGGGCGTGATGGGTCTGGCGCAGATCGGCATCGCCATCCCCAACTTCTGGTTTGCCATCCTGTTGATCCTGCTGTTCTCGGTCAAGCTGCAGTGGTTCTCGGCAGGGGGCTTCCCGGGCTGGACGGAAGACGCCGGCGGCGGCCCGCTCGAGGCCCTGAAGGCCCTGCTGCTGCCCGCCATCGCACTGGCCGTGGTGCAGGCGGCCATCCTGGCGCGCATCACGCGGTCGGCCGTGCTCGAGGTGCTGCGCGAGGACTTCGTGCGCACTGCGCGTGCCAAGGGCCTGTCGCAGCGCGCCGCGCTCTGGGGCCATGTGCTGCGCAACGCCATGATCCCGGTGATCACCGTGATGGGGCTGCAGTTTGCCAACCTGCTCGCAGGCACCATCGTGGTGGAGAACGTGTTCTACCTGCCGGGCCTCGGGCGGCTGATCTTCCAGTCCATCTCCAACCGCGACCTGATCGTCGTGCGCAACTGCGTGATGCTGCTTGCCGCCATGGTGGTCATCGTCAACTTCGTCGTGGACATTCTTTACGCCGTGATCGACCCGCGCGTGAAGGCCTCCGACATCTGATCCCCCATGAGCGCCGCCATCTCCCCCTCCCCTTCCGCCACCACAGCGCCCGGCTGGCTGCACCGCGCGCTGCGGCACCGCAGCTTCGTTATCGGCGCGGTGCTGTCGCTGCTGCTTCTGCTGGCCGCCGCGCTGTCGCTGGTCTGGACGCCCTGGTCGCCCTACGAGATGGACCTGGCCTCCAAGCTGCAGGCGCCTTCGCCCAAGCACTGGCTGGGCACCGATGCGTTCGGGCGCGATGTCGCGTCGCTGTTGCTGGTGGGGGCGCGCAACTCCATCCTGGTGGGCGTGATCGCCGTGGGCATTGGCCTGACCATCGGCACCGCGCTGGGCCTGCTGGCCGCGGCCAAGCGGGGCTGGGTCGAAGAGCTCATCATGCGGCTGGCCGACTTCACCTTCGCCTTTCCCGCCATCCTCTCGGCCATCATGATGACGGCGGTGTTCGGCGCCGGCATCGTCAATTCCATCATCGCCATCGGCATCTTCAACATCCCGACGTTTGCGCGCGTCACCCGCGCATCGGCCAATGCGGTGTGGTCGCGCGAATACATCATGGCCTCGCGCGCCTGCGGCAAGGGCGCCTGGCGCATCACCCTCGAGCACGTGCTGCCCAACATTTTGTCGGTGCTCATCGTGCAGGCCACCATCCAGTTCGCCATCGCCATCCTGGCCGAGGCCGCCCTGTCCTACCTGGGCCTGGGTACGCAGCCGCCCCAGCCCTCGTGGGGCCGCATGCTGAGCGAGGCGCAGACGCTGATGTTCCAGGCGCCCCTGCTCGCTGTATGGCCTGGTGTCGCGATTGCCATGGCGGTGCTGGGCCTGAACCTGCTGGGCGACGGCCTGCGCGACCTGCTGGACCCTCGCCTTTCGAGAAAAAGATGACACCCCCTGAGTCGCTTCGCGCCTTCCCCCTCTCCTGCGGGAGGGGGACGCACCCGGTGGCCTGGCAGAGCCAGTTCCACGGGTGCACTGGCCTGGGCCGCGCCGGTTGCGTCGGCTGGGGGCACAGCGACGTATTGCCGGTCTCCTGATGTACATCTATTTGCGCATAGACAAAAAACACGATGACGCTGCTTGAAGTCTCCAACCTCCGCATCCGCCTGCAGACCCACCGCGGTCCGGCCGATGCCGTGCGCGGCGTGAGCTTTGCGCTGGCGCGCGGCGAAACCCTGGGCCTGATCGGTGAATCGGGCTGCGGCAAGTCCATCACTGCCATGTCGCTCATGGGCCTGCTGCCCGACAGTGCGCAGGTCACCGGCAGCATCCGCTTCGACGGTGAAGAGCTTGTGGGCCGCACCGATGCGCAGATGTGCAAGATGCGCGGCAACCGCATCGGCATGGTGTTCCAGGAGCCCATGACGGCCCTGAACCCGGTGCACACCATCGGCCGCCAGGTGGCAGAGCCGCTGCGCCTGCACCGCGGCATGGGCGCGGCAGATGCCCGCAAGGAAGCCATCTCGCTGCTGGACCGCGTGGGCATCCCCAACGCTGCGCAGCGCTTTGATGCCTACCCGCACCAGTTCTCCGGCGGGCAGCGCCAGCGCATCACCATTGCCATGGCGCTGGCCTGCGGGCCCGATTTGCTGATCGCCGACGAGCCCACCACCGCGCTCGACGTGACCATCCAGCAGCAGATCCTGGACCTCATCAGCGACCTGGTGGCCGAGCGCAACATGGCGCTGATCCTCATCTCGCACGACCTGGGCGTGATCTCGCAGAACGTGGACCGCATGATGGTGATGTACGGCGGCAGCGTGGTCGAAAGCGGCTCCACGGCATCCGTCTTCTCCGCGATGACCCATCCGTACACCCGCGGCCTGTTCGCTGCACGGCCCCACCTGGGAGCGGTGCATGCGCCGGGCCAGCGCCCGCGGCTGTCCACCATTCCCGGCACGGTGCCCGAGCTTGTGGACCTGCCCGCCGGCTGCCCCTTTGCCGGCCGCTGCAGCTACACCATCGACGCCTGCCACCACGAGCAGCCAGCCCCCACGCTGGTGTCCACCGATGCCGACGGCGACCACGTCGTGCGCTGCATCCGCCGCGAGGCCATTGCCGCGGCCCTGAGCGCGGAGGCCGTCAAGGTCGTGGAGGTGGCCGCATGAACAACGTCATCGCTCCCTCCACGCAAGGCACCTCCGCAGCACAGCCCGATGGCGCACTGCTGCAGGTCCAGGACCTCGTGCGCGAATACACGCTGCCGCGCGAACATTTGTTCCGTCCCCCGGGCAAGGTGCATGCACTGAACGGCGTGAGCTTTTCGATAGCGTCTGGGCGCAGCCTGGGCATTGTGGGCGAGTCAGGCTCGGGCAAATCCACACTCGCACGCGTAGTGATGGCGCTGGATGCACCCACCTCGGGCACCGTCCACCTGCAGGGCCGCAACCTGCACCAGCTGCCCGCGGCCGAATTGCGCGAGGCGAGGCGCGACTTCCAGATGGTGTTCCAGGACCCGTATGGATCGCTCGACCCGCGCCAGACGGTAGAGCGCATCGTGACCGAGCCGCTGCAGGCGCAGGGCCAGACCACGCGCGCCGAGCAGCGCGAGCAGGCCGCCCAGGTGCTGTCGCAAGTGGGCCTGCGCACCAACGACCTGGGCAAGTACCCGCACGAGTTCTCCGGTGGCCAGCGCCAGCGCATCGCCATCGCACGGGCCCTCATCACCCGCCCGCGCCTTATCGTGGCGGACGAGCCCGTGAGCGCGCTCGATGTGTCCGTGCAGGCCCAAGTGCTGAACCTGATGCAGGACCTGCAGCACGAGTTCGGCATCACCTACATGCTGATCAGCCACGACCTCGCGGTGGTCAACCACCTGTGCGACGAGGTGGTGGTGCTGTACCAGGGCCGCATCGTCGAGCGCGGCTCGCCGGCCGAGCTGTTCCGCAACGCCCAGCACCCCTACACGCAGTCGCTGGTGGGTGCCGTGCCCCAGGTGCAGCCGGGCCGAGCCCGGGCGCGCCGCGCGGCTGCGGCAGCAGCAGCAGCAGCAGCCGCGTAAGCCGTACAAGCCACCTCGAAAACCGCATAACCACATGCGCGCGTGATGGTGTAAAAAGCTTTTGTGGGCGCCGGTAACAATTTGCGCCGGGCCCGTCCTCTGGTTTTTGTCAGGTCTTTTGTCTGGAGTATCCGAACATGCTGAACCGCCGTACCGTCCTTGCCACTGGCGCCATCGCCGCAGTGCCCCTGTCCACCCCGCTCGGCGCGCTGGCGCAGAGCCGCAAAGATGCGGTGACGCTGGCCATGACGCTGGAGCCACCAGGCCTGGACCCAACCGCCGGCGCGGCGTCTGCCATCGCCGAGATCGTCCAGTACAACATCTTCGAGACGCTCACCAAGATCAACGCCGACGGCAGCGTCTCGCCCCTGCTGGCCGAGAGCTGGGAAGTTTCGCCCGACCTCAAGACCTACACCTTCAAGCTGCGCCGTGGCGTGAAGTTCCAGAACGGCGAGCCCTTTACCGCCGCCGCCGTGAAGTTCTCGTACGACCGCGCGGGCGGCGAGAAGAGCACCAACAAGGACAAGCGCACCTTCGCCAACCTCACCACACAGGTGGTGGACGACTTCACTGTCGTGGTGCTGAACAAGGACATCGACCCCGACCTGCTGTTCATCCTGGGCCAGGCCACCTCCATCATCGTGGAGGCCAAGAGCGCCGAGACCAACGCCAACAAGCCCGTGGGCACCGGCCCCTACCAGCTCAACGCCTGGAACAAGGGCTCGTCCATCGTGCTGACGGCGTGGGAAGGCTTTCGCGATGCCAAGGCGCTCAAGATCAAGCGCGCCACGTTCCGCTTCATCTCCGACCCGGCCGCCCAAGTGGCCGCCCTGCTGGCCGGCGACGTGGATGCATTCCCGCGCGTCACGCCCCGCAGCGTGCCGCAGTTCAAGTCCAACCCCCGCTTCCAGGTGGTGGTGAGCGGCTCGCGCGCCAAGACCATCCTGGCCATCAACAACGGCAAGAAGCCGCTTGATGACGTGCGCGTGCGCCGCGCCATCGCTGCCGCCATCGACCGCAAGGCCGTGATCGAAGGCGCCGCCGACGGCTACGGCGCGCCCATCGGCAGCCACTACGTGCCCGGCGCTTTCGGCTACGTGGACACCACGGGCGTGAACCCGTACGACCTGGAAAAGGCCAAGAAACTGCTGGCCGAAGCGGGCATCAAGACACCGCTGGAGCTGACCGTGACGCTGCCGCCCACCCCCTACGCCCGCCAGGGCGGCGAAGTGATCGCCGCCCAGCTGGCCAAGATCGGCATCGTCGCCAAGCTGCAGAACGTGGAATGGGCGCAGTGGCTCAGCGGCACCTACGGCAGCAAGAACTACGACCTGACGATCATCAGCCACGTCGAGCCGTTCGATCTGGGCAACTTCGCCAAGCCCGACTACTACTGGGCCTACAACTCGCCCAAGTTCAACGAGCTGTTCAACCAGATCAAGAACGCCGCCCGCCCCGCCGACCGCTCCCGCCTGCTGGGCGAAGCGCAGCGCCTGCTGGCGCAGGACTCGGTGCACGCGTTCCTGTACTCCAACCAGTGGATCACGGTGGCCAACAAGAACCTCAAGGGCCTGTGGAAAGACATGCCCGTGTTCGTGAACGACATCTCGTCGCTGTCCTGGTCTTGAATTCGGACACCCCCCTGAGGCCCTGCGGGCCTTCCCCCCGCTCTCGCATCGCTGCGCGATGCGGGCAGGGGGACGCAGCCCTCGCTGCGGGGCGGCCCTTGCTCGGCTGCCCGCGCCTTAGCTCGCGCCAGTATCAAAGGCTACGAGTGGTGCGCAGCGCATTGGACACCTGAAATGCACGGAGCTATTAGCTCCTAAATAAATAGCTGTTAGCGCTTATTGATAAGCGCTAACAGCCATTTTTACTTGTAAAACCCTGCCATGACTGCCTTGCACGACCTGCCCGCCCACGAACTCCTGGCCGCCTACCGCCAGCGCACACTCTCTCCGGTGGAGGTCACGCAGGCCGTGCTGGCACACATCGAGCGCTGGGAGCCCCACATCCAGGCCACCTACCTGCTGCGGCCTGAAGCCGCCCTGGCCCAGGCCCGCGCGTCGGAAGCCCGCTGGCACAAAGGCGAGCCCCAGGGCCTGCTCGACGGCGTGCCGAGCACCATCAAGGAAAACATCGCCACGCAAGGCGACCCGACGCCACTGGGCACCGCAGCTGTGGAGCTGGTGGCCGCTACGGCCGACGCCCCACCGGCCGCACGCATGCGCGAATCCGGCGCCGTCATCGTCGCCAAGACCACCATGCCCGACTACGGCATGCTGTCCTCGGGCCTGTCCACCTTCCACCCGCTGTCTCGCAACCCGTGGGACACCAGCAAGGGCCCCGGCGGCTCCAGCGCGGGTGGCGGGGCGGCGGCGGCCGCCGGCTACGGCCCGCTGCACATCGGCACCGACATCGGCGGCTCGCTGCGGCTGCCGGCCAGCTGGTGCGGCATCTTCAGCCTCAAGCCCAGCCTGGGCCGCATCCCCATCGATCCGCCCTACACCGGCCGCGCCGCTGGCCCGATGACCCGCACCGTGGCCGACGCCGCGCTGATGATGCAGGTGCTCAGCCAGCCCGACGCGCGCGACAGCATGAGCCTGCCCGCCCAAGACATTGCCTGGGACCAGTTCGACCAGGGCGTCGACCGCCTGCGCGGCCTGCGCATCGGTCTGCTGCTGGACGCCGGCTGCGGCCTGCCGGTAGAGCCCGAAGTCAAAGCCACCATCGAGCGCGCCGCGCGCCTGTTGGAGGCCGCAGGCGCCACCATCGTGCCCCTGCAACCCTTCATGACCCAGGCCATGCTCGACGGCATGGACCACTTCTGGCGCATGCGCTCGCACACCGACCTGAAGGCCCTGCCCGCAGAGCGCCGCGACAAGGTGCTGCCTTACATCCGCACCTGGGCCGACAGCGCTGCCAGCATGAGCGGCACCGAGGTCTTCAACGCTAGCCACCAGTTCCACCTGACGCGCGTGGCCACCGTCAAAGCCTGCAGCGCGTTCGACTACGTGATCTCGCCCGTGGCGCCCATGCCGGCCTTCCAGGCCGAGCTGCCCTCACCCACCAACGACCCGCTGCGCCCGCTGGAGCACATCGGCTTCACCGTGCCTTTCAACATGTCCGAGCAGCCCGCGGCGTCGGTCAACTGCGGCTACACGTCCACGGGCCTGCCCATCGGCCTGCAGATCGCCGGCGCGCGCTTCGATGACCTGGGCGTGCTGCAAGTGGCGCACGCGTTCGAGCAGATCCGCGACCCACAGCGCCCCTGGCCACAGCCGCCTGCGGCTTAACCCTCAGGCGGCGGGGCGGCAGTTGTTGGTACGCTCGGGGTTACGGGCGCTGGACCGGCCGCGCTCTTTTTTGCTACGCAGCGGCCAGCGCGCACAGACACCCCAGGCACCCACCCCAACCACACACAGCACCGCATGGACATCCTCATCCTGGCGATCCTCATCGCCACCGGCACCTTCATGCTCAACGCCAAGGAGCAGCGCAAGCGCATCGTGCTGCTGGGCAGCCACCTGGCCAACTACCAGATCGAAAAGCTCATGGAGGCGCTGACCGACGGCTACCTGCGCGCCCTGGGCGAGAGCACCGACGAGCGGCGCGACCAGATCTGGAGCCTGCTGAGCACCACCGAGCTGCAACTGAGCGAGCAGTTCAACCGTTTCGCTGCCGACTTCGCCAAGATGAGCGAAGAAGGCACACGCGTGAGCCGCCTGTCCATGGCCTTCCCGTTCGTCGAAAAACTGCTGCCCGCGCTGACCTTCGACATGCGCAAGGCCCTGGCCATCCATGCCCGCGGCATCTCGCACGTCGTGCAGAACACCGGCCACCTGTCGCCCAAGGACCGGGCCTACATGATGACGGCCGAGCTGTTCCTCATGCAACACACCTGCCACTGGTTCTGCAAGTCCAAGACCATCGCCACCGCCCGCATGCTGGCGCGCCACCAGACGCCGCACGAACAGCTCGTCGCCGCCGTGTCGGCCGAGACGCGCAAAGCCTACACGACCCTGATCAAGGGCGGCTGAACGCGGCGGCCGCCAACATGCCCCCACCATGCAGCAGCAGCAACACACGTCCTTGACCGACAGCCTGGGCAACCCCGCCACGCTGCACGATGCGGCCAGCCTAGCGGCGCTCAACGACTTCGTGGAAGGCTTCATCGCCTGCGAAGCCCGCGCGGTGAACGTGCTCGGCGCGGCGCAAGACACCAGCGCTATCGTGCAGGCCTGCTGCGCGGCACTGCACATGTTTGCCGAGTCGGCCGATGCGCCGCGCAACGCACGCCCCTTCATCGACCAGGCGCTGGCCAGCGCACCGCAGGCCAGCGAGCGCGAACAGCGCTTCGTGGCCGCCGTGGCTGCGTGGGTCAACGGCGACCTGCCTCGCGCCATCGCCCTGCATGAAGAACAAGCCCGCCTGCACCCGCGCGACTTGGCGTCGCTCAAGCTCGGCCAATACCATTTGTTCAACCGCGGCGACTCGCCCGGCATGCTGCGCCTGGCCCTGCAGGCCGTACCCGCCGCCGCCGACGTGCCCTACCTGCACGGCATGCTCGCCTTCGGCTGGGAGCAGTGCCACCTGCTGACCCAGGCCGAGGCCGCCGCACGCCACGCCGTCACCCTGTGCCGCAAGGAGCCCTGGGCCCACCACGCGCTGGCCCACGTGATGCTGACCCAGGGACGCATCGCCGAAGGCACGGACTTTCTGGCCAGCGTCAGCGACACCTGGACGGGCCTGAACTCCTTCATGGTCACCCACAACTGGTGGCACCAGGCCCTCTTCCTGCTGGAGCAGGACCGCCACGCTGACGTGCTGGCACTGTACGACCAGCAGGTGTGGGGCGTGGTCAAGGAATACACGCAGGACCAGATCAACGCCGTCTCGCTGCTGGCGCGGCTGGAACTGGCGGGCGTCGATGTGGGCCCCCGCTGGGCCGACGTGGCCGACCACCTGGCCCTGCGCCTGGCTGACCACGTGCTGCCGTTTCTCGACCTGCAGTACCTCTACGGCCTGGCCCGCGCAGGCCGCACCGCACCCGCGCTCACCCTGCTGCGCAACATCGAGTCCCACGCCGCCACGCGCACCGAGGCGCACGAGCGCACCGTGTGGCAACAGGTCTGCGTGCCCGCCGCACAAGGCCTGCTCGCGCACGCCCAGGGCGACTGGGCCAGTGCAGCGGAGCAACTGGGCCTGGCCTTGCCCCGCCTGACCGAGATCGGCGGCAGCCACGCGCAGCGCGACCTGTTCCACCAGATCTGGCTGGATGCGCTTCAGCGCAACGGGCAATGGGCTGCGGTGCAGAATTTGCTGCAGCCCTTGGCGAATGCGCAGCCGGAGTCGGTAAGGCTGGCTCGGCAGGTGGGGGTGGTGAATGGGGTGTTGGGGTTGCCTGCGCTTCGCGCTGCGCAGGATGTCTGAGGCGCCGCCACCATGCGCCGGTACGCCGCCATTGATGGCGGGTGGTGACGGTGCAGGGCGAGGCACAATCCGCAGCGAGGTCGCCAATTTTCGCGCGTGGGCGCAGCAGTATCCGGCCGAGGACCGCTACGGCGAGTGGGAATGCGGCTACCAGGAGTGGGCCGAACTCCACCGTGCCTTCATCGACTGTATCGACACGGTACCTGCCGCAGACCTGTACGGC
>Ga0209023_10001454_pt1 | contig 31809 bp, 29 predicted proteins | sample LakOneMetagenome_FD_187468 | JGI IMG/M metagenome (GOLD analysis project Ga0209023, IMG submission 187468) | Freshwater and sediment microbial communities from Lake Erie, Canada (SPAdes) (version 2) | ecosystem: Environmental > Aquatic > Freshwater > Lentic | place: Lake Erie, Canada...
AACCGTATGGCCAAAAAAATATTTACTCTTCTCATTATTATTGTTTCTGTTGTGTCGGGTGCTTTAGCTCAATCATGCTCTTTGCCCGGGATGACTCCGGGTAATGCAATTCCGGTCTGCGGTACCTCTGTCTTTCACCAGGACCGAGTAGACAATTGCTCAGGGCCAAATGTGGCTCAGAATAGTTGTTCCATTGGGGCGACATCCTCTAGCTCTTACTGGTATAAATTCACCTGTTACCAAACGGGTACTTTAGGATTTTTGATCAGTGGTATTTCAAATGCAGATGATTATGATTGGGTACTGTTTGATATCACGGGGCAAAATCCAAATGATGTTTTTTCGAACCCGGCGTTGGCAATTTCTATAAATCTTTATGGGGCAGGCAGCGGCCCGGCACCATACCCTGAATCACCTACTGGTTGTAAGGCAGGCGCAACCGGAAACGTTCACTGCGAAGGATCGGCCGGAGGCAATACGCCTTTCAATGCAATGCCAACGATAACGATGGGGCATGATTATCTGCTCATGGTTACAAACTGGACAAAGAGTACAACGGGATACGATCTTAGTTTTACCGGAGGAACTGCCAGTATCACCGATCCCAAGGAGCCTCACCTGGTTAGTGCAAAAGCGGCCTGCGACGGTACCAGCACCACCATTAAGGTTAATAAAAGAATGAAATGCAACAGTCTTACAGCCAGTGGTTCTGAATTTTCTATTACGCCCCCGCTGGCCAATGTGATCGCTGCTTCCGGCTTTGGGTGCAGCGGCGGTTTTGATATGGATTCCCTTACATTAACCCTGGATGCGCCATTGCCCCCGGGTACCTATACGATCACCATAAACAAAGGAACCGATAATAATACGATCAGGGATGCCTGTGACCGGGAGATACCTGTTGGAGAAAATATCCAGTTGATCGTTTACCCGTTGATACCAACACCCATGGACAGCCTTACCAAACCAGGTTGTTCGCCTGATGAACTGCAACTGGTGTTCCGCAAGAATATGAAGTGTAACAGTATTGCTGCAGACGGAAGTGATTTTTTTATTACGATGATATCCGGAACGGCGCCCGTTACCGTTATTGGTGCCACCGGCAGTTGTTCGACCGATGGATTAACACCCATCATCAAAGTAAAACTTTCTGCACCCATACAAACAAAAGGTACCTACCGCCTGGAATTACGAACCGGAACAGATAATAATACCATTGGAGATGAATGCAACCAGTTCACACCCGCCGGCTCATTTTTACTTTTTAATACCAAGGATACGGTGAATGCTGAATTTACCTACAACGTTAAATACGGTTGCCAGCGGGATACCATTGATTATTCTCACGACGGACGAAATGAAGTGAATGTCTGGAAATGGAATTTTGATAACCTGCGCAGCAGCCGCCTGCAAAGCCCGTCCATTGTATATGGTTCATTCGGGTTAAAGCACACGCAACTGATCGTATCCAACGGTGTATGCAGCGATACCAGCGCCATCATCCCGGTATTGCTGGATAACGAACTGAATGCCGACTTTGAAACAAACGCTGTGATATGCCCCAACGACCTGGCCGTGTTTAAAGACAAGAGCATTGGTCATATTGTTTCGTGGAGCTGGAATTTTGACAATGGCAATACCAGCAACCTGCAATCGCCGCCATCGCAATCGTACCTTACCACAACTGCTACCAGGTATGTATATCCCCGTTTGATCATACAGGATAACCTGGGCTGTTTTGATACGGCCATTCAGAAAATTGTTGTGCCCAACAGTTGTTACATTGCCGTGCCCAATGCCTTTACTCCAAACGGCGACGGACTGAATGATTATCTCTATCCGTTGAATGCATATAAGGCCATGAATGTGCACTTCCGTGTTTATAACCGGGTTGGACAGTTGGTTTTTGAAACCCGTGACTGGACAAAAAAATGGGATGGTACTTTCAAAGGCCAGGGCGCCGACCTGGGAACCTATGTATGGATACTGCAGTACATCAATGAAGCAGGTAAACAGGTAGAGCAGAAAGGAACAACGATATTGATGAGATGATACAAGATACAGGATGCAAGATGCAGGATGTTCCCGTTTGTATTTTAAAAACGTTTTACATAGTTGAGAATTCTATCCTGAATCCTGAATCTGGCTTCTTGCATCCTGTATCTCGTATCCGGCATCCTGCATCACCTCCCCAACATCTTCCGCTCATCCCGTTCTTCCCGCAGCATGGCTCCAAAATCCATTTTACGTATCATCGTTTTTACCACCATAGCTATGCGTTTTGTTTTGGTAGGCTCCGTCTTTGCCGATTCGATCCACTTGGTGAAATAATTGCGGTGACTTTGCGGCAGTGAATTAAAATACTTATACGCCACGGGCTCGTCTTTCAAACATTCAATTAATTCTGATGGGGGAACGATGGCTGATTTATCCAGTTCAAGCTGTACTTTCACCGATGCCCCTTTTGTTTTGCGGATACCTTTCCTGATTGCTCCGTTGATGGGAATGATGAAATCGCCTTCGCCCATCGGCAACAGTGAAACCTTTTCTATTTTGAAATCATCGATCATTCCTTTAACCCTGTACGATTTTTTTACACCCGGGTTTAATTTTTTTGCAACTTTGGCCGGTACTACAATATAGGTCCAGCCGGTCTTTTCGCCTTGCTGGCCAAATTTAAGTATCGTGGCAGAGAAAGAGAGCATGTGTACAAGTTAATGAAAAGGTTTGAAAGGTTTAAGCGGTTTAAAGGTTTTGTACCTGCCGTTGTGTCCTCATGATTGCCAACGAATATTTTATTTGTATTTTTTTTATATTATTTCTAAAATAAAAAACCACCCGCCAATCAACGGATGGTTTTATCGAAACATAAACTACTAAGCTTTTTAACTTCCGGCGCCAACCCTTTGTTGTTCTTCTTCGGTGGCGGAAGCCCTGCGGCGGTTTTGCCCCTGCTGCTTGCCAAAACGGTAAGTGAAGTTTATGCCGTACTGGCGGTTGTCCCAGCGGTTGTGGATGGAGATATCAACATTGCCGTATTTGGTAAGCCCGCTGTATTTTTGCCAGCCAAAGGGATCACGGGCATTGATACGCAGGCTGGCTTTTCCTTTCAGTAAATTATTTTTAGCCAGGCCGATATTCATTTGTCCCATGGGATAGTTGAGCGATAACTGCTGCACATTTTTATAATTATACCAGCCACTCAGTTCAGCGGTCCAGCCTTTGCCAATGGTAAAGCTGTTGTTCACGTTAAAACTGAAAGAGGTATAAGAAAGATCAAGGTCAATCACATTCGACTGGTTGTTTTCCACCTGGATATATGTACCCTGGTAGTGATTGCGGTATACGTTACCATATAGATTCACGTTCCACCATTTGGCAATCTTAACCGGGGCGCTTACGGCAAGACCCATGTTGGTGAACCTGGCAATATTGTCGATGGTAAGAAAACCAATGATCTCATCATGCGAACCCTTTGTTCTTTTTACGATCTGTGAGATCACGTCGGTGGTAACGGTGTAATTCAGCGTGGTGGTAAGTTTATTGTTATAGGTGTGCTTCAATTCATAATTCCAGGAGAACTGCGGCGTAAGGTATGGATTGCCCTGGCGGTAGCTCAGTGAATCAAGGAAGAAGGTGAATGGGTTCAGGTCCTGGTAATTGGGCCGCTGTAACCTTCTGCTTGCGGAAACAGTAAGCGTATTTTTCGCATTCACGGTATAGCTTACAAAAGCCGAAGGAAACAAACTCACATAACTGCGTTTTACGGTTGAGTTACCTGATTCCTGCACACCCTTTGTATTGGTGTTCTCCATCCTTAACCCGGTTTGCACATTCCACTTTTTGTTGATCTCCTTGCTTGCATTGATGTATGCCGCATTCACATTCTCATCATAAATGAAATGATTGTTCCGTGAATCAGCGACCCAGTTACTGCCCGCCTTGCGGACATAATCAACTAAGTTGTCAGACTTCACGTAGCTTGACTTGATACCAGCTTCCAGCTTCAACCCATTCTTAAATGGTTTTGTGAAATCAGATTTAATGGAATAGATATTTATGCCGGAAGGAAGGTGCCCCCGCAGGAACATCGAATCGGCAGTCTGGTTATTGTTGCCATCGAAAAAGCCCGTGCTCAATAACATGTCCGATACATTTTTGTATTTGGAATAATCCAGGTCGAGTGTCAGCTCGGTTCCCGAACTGTCGAATGTATGTTTGTAATTGAGGTTGGTGCTGAAATTCTTCCAACTGAGGTCGTTCATCGTTTTTGAATTCAGCTTTGAGAATACATCACCTGCCAGGTTCGAGAACGTGGTGCTGGTAGTAGGCGTGGGGTGGCCTGAGAACAAGAAGCCATTCAATACGATGCCGAATGAATTCTTTTTGTTGGGGGTGTAATCCATTCCCAGTTTCAACGTATAATTATTATTACGGAAACGGAAAGCGGTATTTACCTGGTTGATGCTGTCGATCTGCTTGCTGCCTTCATAATACCGGCTGGTAATGTCGAGCAGGCCTCTTCCTTCACGATAGTTGTAAACAAAATTGCCAAACATGTTTACCTTATTCTTTTTGTAATTGTAGTTTACAGAAACGGTAGGTTTCCAGGTTACCTCTTCTTTGCCATCCTTGCGGAAAAGAGCACTGGTATTACCAACAGTTATACTTCCGTTAGAGCCTTTTGTTTTACTTTTCTTTGTTTTGATATTGATCAAACCGGAATTTCCCGAGGCATCATATTTTGAAGATGGGTTGGTCATGATCTCGATCTGGTCCAATGCCGATGCCGGTAAATTGCGCAACACATTGGCAAGGTCGGCACCGGAGAGGTAGGTTGGCTTTCCATCCATCATGATGATGACACCCTGTTTTCCTTTGAGGCTGATGTTGCCGTCATTGTCCACACTCACGCCGGGAGATTTTTCCAGCACTTCCAACGCGGTGGCTCCGGCATTGGTTGGTGATGCTTCCACATTTACCACGGTGCGGTCGAGTTTTTGTTCAATGAAGGGTTTTTGTGCCACCACGGTTACGCCTTCCATTGCTTTCGACTGGCTGCTTAGTTCTGTAGCCGCGATGGCGATATCGGGTTTGGCTGCCGTGATCTCAACAGCATCACTCATCTTTTTTGCAAAGCCCAGCGCTGAAATACTTACAATGTATTTTCCCTCCCCAATTTTTTCAAATACAAAATTACCTGCCTTGTCGGTGATGGCGGTTTTTACCAGTGCCTTGTTGTCGGCTTTTAATAACTGGATGGTGGCAGATTCAACCGGGTGTTTTTCCGGGCTGATGATGATACCCGATATTTTCCCGGGTTTGTTTTGTGCCGGCAGTACTATGGCCGACAGCAATGCTGTAATTAATAACAGGGTTGTTTTCATGACTAACTTGTTTTGGCTTATACTTTAATTAATGGCTTCGTAAAAATGTATCAATAGCTTCGGGCAGAAAACCTAAAAAGGGACAGAGGGTAATAATTGTGTATAGCAGGAGAATGTAAAATTGCGACAATAGCCAAGTGGTAAATGCATTTGACAGATGGTGCAGCATCCGGAAAATTAAACTGTCCTTACTTGTTTTTTAAACGGATTTGTAATTTGTTTTGGGATCAGGAACAGACAAACCAAGATCCCAACGGGATAAAATATAAATATCTATGACAGGCGGTACCGGGAATAAAGATTGAAGTTTTATTTTAGAAATATCATCATTAAAATCATTGTCATGAACCGTAAAAAATTTCTTATCAATAGTTCTGCAGGTGTAACTGCATTGATGCTTGATTCTTTTAGTTCCTTTTCAAGAGCAGCAGACCCGGAACCTTATAAAGTGGAAGTTGTAAAAGAGTTTGTAACAGCAGGCCATGGAAAATTGGACAGGGTAAAAGAGATGCTGGCAGAGTATCCCAATCTTTTGTATTGCCGTTACGACTGGGGCAATGGTGATTTTGAAGAAGCGATCGAAGGTGCGGGGCATGTGGGAAACAAGGAGATCGCAAGATACCTGATAGAGAGCGGCGCCCGGCCAAATATTTATGTGCTGACCATGCTGGGCGAAACAGAGATCGTAAAATCCATTCTTGCCAAGTATCCTTCTTTATTAAATGGCAAGGGGCCACATGGATTTACGTTACTTCATCATGCAACAAAGGGAGGGGAAGATTCAAAAGAGTTATTGGAATATTTTAAGGAGAAAGGATTAACCGAGATGCAGGTAAAGATCAGGTGACCTGTGTAGCAATTCCTTTTACTGCTATGGCTCTTGCGGTAAGTTTTATTGACCCATTTTCTGCAGGCGATAATTTTTTTCGAATATTGTTTTTCAATTCCTGCTGCTGATCTTTCTTAAGGGAAGCCAGGTAACCGGGGGCAGGGCCTTGCCCGCCAAGGAATGGATTCCAGTAATCATCAAAATCCTTAAACACAGTAATTATGTCAAGGCTTGCTGTTTGAATACCAGTTAAACCTGCCTGTTGAAATGATTCTTTAAGTTTACCGGCATTGCACACCGGGAAACGAAGGCCCTCATCAAACTTATATGCCTGGGGATCAACCTCCCGTGCAGCATCCCAGAAAATTCTCAAAAGATCCATCCGGCCGGCATAATCCCATACATACGCAGCGATCATCCCATCTTTTTTACGTACCCTTTTCATTTCGGAAAATGCAGCGGGCAGATCAGGAAAAAAATTGAGAGCAAGGCCTGAAACAATAACATCGAATGTATTATCAGGTTTGGGAATAGCTGATGCCGACCCAATAGTAAAGTCGGCTTTATTACTAAGCCTTTCCTTTACGTTCTCTAAAAATGCTGGGGAGGGATCAATGCAGGAAATGCTTGCCGGTTTACAAGTATTGGATATAACTTCACTGAGTGCGCCTGTTCCACATCCTATGTCGAGCCAGCATAACCCATATGGTGGATTCAGCCATTGCAGGAACACCGGGGCCATTAACCTGCTCCACCTTCCCATGAAGTACTCATAAGGATCGCCGTTGCTCCATGTATCTGCTGATGTATTCATTTGATATCTTGTTATCTCCTTAAATAAGGATAATAAGATAACTGATTTTTCCTTGCTTATATAATCTATTAATCAATGCCTGTTCCAGGAAACTATTCTTCATCTTTTTCAAGCTGTTTTGAAATTTCCTTGAGTATATCTCCTTTGCCATAACCTGAAAACCGGGATACGATCTTTCCTTCAGGATTAATCAGTATGAATGTGGGATATCCATTTACACCATACTTAAGAGGCGTTTCACTGGCCGACCCCTTACCATCCCATAAACAAAGCCAGTCAGGATTATCTCTTTGTATACCTTTGATCCAGGTATCTTTTGGTTTGTCGGCACAAAAGCTAATGATATCCAACCTGCCCGCATATTTTTTAAGCGCTGTTTTTAATTCATCTACGGCAAGTACACAGGGTACACAATATGTTTCGGTAAAATCCAATAATACCAGTTTCCCATAGTGATCGCCTAGATTGTGTTTATTCCCCTTTTGATCCTGTGCCTCAAAATCGCTTGCCATGTCGCCGATCTTTAAAACATTACCAACTTTAAGGTATGTGAACAGTTTTCTGCCAAAGATGCTTTCCTTTAGTTCATCGGGAAGATTGTTGTACATTATTTCCAAACTATCTTTACTGAATTTCTTTCTGAGGAAGTATAATTGATTAACGGCAGCATGGGTATCTGGGTGTGTTCTAATAAAGTTAAGTGTAATGGAATCGGTTATCCGGTCATAATATGCCTGCTGTTTTGCGATGGAGTATATTTTTTTCTTTCCTTCTGCACTCGTGTCTTTTATCAGATCAAAGAGATTACCGGAAATGCTGTCCCGCAATTTATCGTATTGCCTTGTCTGCGATTTTAAGATCTCGTTTTCATCCTGGTATTTAGAGCCGCTGATCTTTACATCAAACGGGAAATCTTTGATATCTGCCTTTACCAATACATTTTCATTCCCCATCAGGATAAAACATGTATAGGCATTCTTGTTAAGGATGCTTTTGAGTACAACCATAGCGGGGGACTCGGCAAGACGTCCTGTCAGTATTACTTTATTATGTTGAATGGTTGCTTCAGCAATGGTCTGCTGGCTATGGACTTCATCTACATAAAATTTGGTACCATCGGGAAAACCGGTACTAATTGCTGTGATAGAAAAACCCTGGGCCATGATGGCCTGGCTGGTTGTAAGAAGGAGAAATGCAATTAAGAGATATCTCATATCATTTCCGGTGTCAGACAGTTTATTTGCAGGGTAGTTTAAAGGGATGTACAACTTTTGATGCTGCAGTAAAAGTATATATAAACTCATGAGGTGTAGCAATGCAGGCAGGGATAGCGGCAAACAGGTTCCCTTATACCTGTTCCAGAAAACTACTCTTCATCTTTCCCATCAGGTCTATCTCCAACATACGGCTGGCTATGCGTATCATATTCTTAAATGCCATAGCGTGGGAGATGCCGTGGCCGATGATCACAGGTTTGGCTACGCCCAGCACGGGAACGCCGCCGTATTGTTCAAAGTTGAAACGGTCAAAATGTTCGTCGTGGATATTACGGCGGCGCACAATATCGTAAATGCTTTCGGCCAGTTTCAGTACCACGTTGCCGGTGAAGCCTTCACAAACCAATACATCTGCCTTGGGCAATAAAATATCACGGCCTTCTATATTGCCAATGAAATTTACCTGTTTATTTTCTTTCAGCAGGGGATAAGTTGCTTGTGTTAAAATATTTCCTTTGCCTTCTTCCTCGCCTAAATTCACCAAACCAACTTTGGGGTCATTAAAATTTAAAATGTGTTTTGCAAATAAGGAACCGAGTGTTGCAAACTGGTTCAGATTTTCTGGCTTGCAGTCGGCATTCAATCCTACATCAACCAATAACCCAAGTGTACCGTCTTCCCGTGGCATATAAGCGCCAATGGCTGGCCGCAACACGCCTTCAATGGCTTTGATGCTGAATAAGGCACCCACCATCATGGCCCCGGTATTACCGGCGCTGATGAATGCATCTGTTTTTCCGCTTGCCAGCAGATGAAAACCGATGGCAATGGATGACTGCTGTTTTTCTTTAAGCGCCTTAGTGGGGTGTTCGTTCATTTCAATTACCTGTGCGGCATGAACGATCGTGTATTTACCGGCAGGAATGGGGTAGGCGTTAAGGTGTTCTTTTATCTTTTCCTCATCACCGATGAGGGTGAGGTGAATATTGGCAGCTGCAGACGATAAAAATTCAGCGGCGCCTTTTACTGCTTCTAGTGGTGCAAAGTCGCCACCCATCATATCCAGACCAATATTCATACAGCCTTCTTTAAATGAAAAAATTCCAAGTCAGAAATTCAGATCATCGAATTTCGGACTTAGAATTGATACTTTGAAAAAATATTATGCTTTCAGCGGTGCTTTTTCAGCTACCAGCTTGCCTTTGTAGTATAATTTTCCTTCGCTTACATGGGCACGATGGCGCACGTGTGTTTCGCCGGTTGTTTTGTCAACACTCAGGGTTGGTTCGCTTGCTTTGTAATGCGTCCTTCTTTTTGCACTGCGTTGCTGTGAGTGGCGCCTTTTTGGATTTGGCATATCGCTTGATTTTTAATTTTTAAATTGATATTATTTTTTACTTCTTTCTTTCTTTGTTTTTTTGAACTGCTCCAGTCCTTTCCACAACTGATTTGCGTTGGTCTCCAGTTGTTTTACTTCCATGGCTTTCAGTTTTTCCAGCACTTCGGCATTGCATTGCGGTCCGCCCATTTCTTCTTCACTGCACATTTTCTGTATAGGAAAACTCAACAACACAAATTCATATATCCAGTTGGCCACATCAATATGGCTTTCCGTTCTGGAGATGTAGAAAACGTCGGGGTCCTCTTCCTGCTCGTTCATCTCGTCGGGATTCTCCACCAGTTTTACCAGCATATTGAATTCATCCCAGATATCCATCTTCAGCGGGTTGCCGCAACGGTCGCAGGTAATATCTGCCTTGCCGCCGATCTCAAACTTAAGCAGCATGAAACCACTCTTTTTGTCAAGCAATAACTTAATATTTGCCTGACAATGGCTAAAGTCCGGGTTACCCCTTTCAGCAAAGAACTTGTCTTCAACCTCGTAGTCAAACTCATGGATTCCCGGTTTCAATCCCACAAATGCTATCTCAAATGCCCGTTTACCCGCCATTACGTATGGTTTAAAGGACGGCAAAGGTAGGGGAATTCTATCAATTTTAAGGTTCAAAGAGGGATTTTATAGCACCCGAAGCCGTTGGCTTAGCTTTTATTACTTTTAGGAAAGATATGAAGCTGAAAAAGTCCCTGTTATTTACGCTCTTACTGGTTGTTTTGGCGGTTTCCATCCACCTTTTCTCCCTCTACCCTGTGCTGGTAGAAAACCGGTATTCGACTGGGATTTATCCACATGTAAGCAGGGTTTTGAGGTTTTTGCTTGGCTGGCTGCCTTTTAGTTTTGGCGACATTCTTTATGGCTCCGTTATTTTGTGGCTTATCATTAAACTGGTCAAATTGACCAGGGCTGTTCTTAAAAGAAGGGTTACGGTGCAAAGTTTCCTGGGTGGACTGGTATATGCCGTCAATTTGCTGCTGATCGTTTACATCAGTTTCAATCTTCTCTGGGGTATCAATTACAACCGGGTTGGCATTGCAGCGCAGATAGGTTTGAAGATGGAGAAATATTCCACCGATGACCTGAAAAAAATAAATGCCCTGCTGGTTGAAAAAGTGAACGGATCAAAACGGATGATGCTTGATGCTAAAATGAGTTATCCTTCAAAAAAAGGAATGTTTGCAAGAATTAATGAGGCATATAAACAGGCAGAAAAGATATACCCCTTCCTGCAATATAAACCTGTTTCACTCAAACCTTCTGTGTGGAGCTGGGTAGGAAATTACATGGGCTTTACCGGTTATTACGATCCCTTCACCGGCGAGGCACAGGTGAATACATTGGTGCCGAAATTTTTACAGCCATTTACTACCAGCCATGAAGTGGCCCACCAACTGGGATATGCAAAAGAGATGGAAGCAAATTTCGTGGGCTACCTTGCTGCGGCTGCATCAAACGATACCCTGCTTCATTATTCTGTTTACCTCGACCTGTTCATGTACAGTAACCGCAACCTGTTTGAAACGGATTCCGTTTCTTCAAAAGAATTCCGAAAACAACTGATACCCGAAGTGCATGAAGACTTAAAGGAATGGAAGAAATTTTATCTGAGCCACCGAAATCCTATTGAACCCGTGTTTCGCTGGATATACGGCGTTTACTTACGGCGTAATCAGCAGCCACAGGGCGTGCTGAGTTATGATGAAGTGACGGGTTTTTTGATTGCGTATTATAAAAAAACCGGTAAGATCTGAACAATACACCGTACAAATTGTTGAAAAGATATGAAGTTAATTATTTCAATCCTTGTTCCGCTTTTGGTTGGTGCCATTTCCGGGTTCTTTACTTCCTCGGGAGTTAATGGCTGGTATGCAACTGCCAACAAACCCTGGTTCAATCCGCCAAACTGGATCTTTGCTCCTGTATGGACGGCCCTCTACATCCTGATGGGCATTGCGTTGTTTTTAGTTTGGAAGTCAGGGGCAGAAAAAACGATCAAACAAACAGCCATTATTTTATTTGCGATTCAACTAACCCTGAATTTTTTCTGGTCATTTATTTTCTTCAAACTGCAATTGCCCGGCTGGGCCTTTGCTGAGATCATCCTGATGTGGATCACGATCTTTATCACTATTCTTTGGTTTGGGAAAATTTCATCTGCAGCTGCCTGGTTGCTTGTACCATATATATGTTGGGTGAGTTTTGCTTCAATATTAAATTATGCCGTCTGGAAACTTAACTAGAATTTCACCCTCTCCCTGAACGCCGCATCAAATATCACCTGGGCTTCAAAAGGATCCAGCCAGCCTTCTAATTTTTCTTCTTCCCCCGAGTTAAGTTCGTTGAAGAAAATGGCCATCTCCATTCTTGTACCATCCTTCATGGTAAAATAAAGTACGTGGGTAAGTACAAAGCCGGTGCTGCCGCCTTTTACGCCGTAATGTTTAAATACCGCCTGGAATGCTTTACTCTCCATCGGGAACTCCAGCACTTCTGCGATCGGGAAAAAAACATCTTCATCCAGTACTTCTCTTTTGTTGAGCGCCTGTACCACCTGCACATATTCTCTTGTGGTGGAAGCAGGCAGGCGGTCGCTCCACATCTTTTGCAATTTCATGGTAAATTCTTCGGGCCTGAACCTTGATTTAAAACCGCTGTCTTCCTTCAGATCAAGATGATGATCGTACGCCTCCATGCTGTATTTTTTATCAGACAGGCTGCTGATGGATCTGATGAGTTTATCTTCTGTTGTTTTTTTCGGGAGCTGGTATATGAACATAGAACCCACGATCGGGAAAATGGGCGTATGCTGTTTCAGGTTGAACAGGCTGATATTTTCTTTCACATTATCAAAGCCCAGCAGGTCCATCAGGTATTCGGTATTGGCATTGCTGCTGAAGATGATCATGCCACGGGCTACATCAACCAGTTTCACGCTGTCGCCTTTGATCAGTTTATTTTTCTTCGCATAGTCAAGCCAGGCCGGGTGAGCACCTCCGTCTGTATTGGGGATATAATATTTATCCAGTTCGCTTAGCGGAACATAATTATTTTCATTGATCACATCATGTGCCGATTGCTTTGCAAACTCAATGGCCACCATGATCTTTACCGTACTGGCCAGCGGCATCAGTTTATTTTCATTCAGGCTGGCAACAATACTGTCGTTCCGGGTAATATAAACCGATGCCCGGTTCTTATTGGCATTAATGAAGTTGAAGAAAGAATCAGCCAGGGCAGGTTTGAGTTGTGCAAAGGAAGCACTGCCGATGAACAGTGTGAGCAGGAATAGGATATTCCTTTTTCCGGATCTGTAAAATGGCAAGCTCATATATGGTGGTTTATATTAAAAGCTATTCTTCCACATCATGCTCTCAACCGGCTTATTGTGCTGACCGCTGTACTTGGCATTTTTCTTCTGGTTGTATTTCACTGCGATCTCTCCGTCCACCGGGAAATAGATCAACTGGCCAATGGGCATACCGGCATAAACCCGTACCGGCTGTTTAACTGAAATTTCCAGCGTCCAGTTGCCGCAAAATCCAACATCTCCTTTACCGGCTGTGGCATGGATGTCGATACCCAGCCTGCCCGTACTTGATTTGCCTTCCAGAAAAGGAACATGGGCATGTGTTTCGGTGTACTCTTCGGTAACGCCTAAATAAAATTCGTGGGGGTACAGAACAATGCCTTCTTCGGGTATCTCAAAATGATCGATGGTATTGTGCTTTTTTGCGTCGAGTTCCTTGTTTACATACTTAGCCAGGTGCTTGCCCAGGTGTACATCGTAGCTGTTGCTGCCCAGGCAATCCCGGTCGTAGGGTTCTATCTTGATGGAGCCTTTCCCGATCTCTTCTAAGATCCTTGTATCGCTTAAGATCATTGTGGTTCGTTAATTGGTTAATTCGTTAATTTGTAAAACTAATTTTTCAATTTTTAATTCTTAATTTTTTAATTGCTCAAATGCCGCTGGTTTATCAACAAAATATTAACGCCGCCACAAAGATCGCTGTTTGGCATATTAATGAACCAGAAGATTTTTTCTTAGCGCAGGTTCCCCTGCAGAAGAACATCAGCCACTGGCATAAACGGTTGCAGCACCTGGCCGGCCGGTTATTGCTGAAAGAGATGTACCCTGATTTTCCTGTTAGCCTGATACGGATCGCCGATACCAAAAAACCATACCTGGAAGATGAGCCCTTTCATTTCTCCATATCGCATTGCGGCGATTATGCCGCAGCCATTGTAAGCAAAGAATACCGGGCGGGGGTGGATGTGGAGCTGGTGAATGATAAGATCGGTTTAATACAGAAGAAGTTTATGAGTGAAGGCGAGAAGAAAATGTTCAATGAGCAATGTTCAATGAACAATGTTCAATGTGCGACACTCTGCTGGAGCGTAAAAGAATCTGTGTTTAAATGGTGGGGAAAGGGATCGGTAGATTTTAAGAGAAGTATGGTATTAAAAATGATCCAGGGCAACAACAGCGAGGGCAAAGTACATTGCCTGTTTAAGAATGAGACGGAACTGCTGGTTCATTATCTCTCATTCAATGATAATTTTCTTACCTGGGTATTAACGGATCATTGATTGCTGGTTAACGGGTCCTGTTTAAGCAAAGATCTAAGCGAAGCATACAGTTGCCGGTAATTCCTGTTCATGGCTGCCGGTTTTTCAAAGAACAATTCAATGCTTTCAGCCCAGAATTCCTGGAAATTCTTTTCGGCATATTCCGAATACAATCCCCCATAGATGGTTTTTTCCGTGTGGTATGCTTTATTGGCATCAGTACGGAAATTGCTGTACTGGTCCCTGAAATTTTTATCAATATTCTCTTCCACAATAAAGGTCTGGTAATAGAGTGCATGCGCCATTTCGTGCAGTCCTACATTCTGGCCGTCGGTTGGTTTGGCATAACCTTCTAAAAAATGTTTCCAGGATAAATTGATGGCCCGGCCGGATACATTTCCTTCCAGCAAACAAAGCACGGGATTCGATCTCATAAATTCCTGTGGGTAAATATGAATGAACTGGAAATGAGGTAACAGGTATTTTTCTAATCCAAATGTCAGTTGAATAGCAGCAGCACTCACGAGTACCGGCATTTCCCTGAATACCGTATCATCATAAACCTTAAATGTTTTTTCGGCAATGAATCGGGTAAGCCTTTTTAAGAAGATGGGTTTATTGTCGGCAGGGAGTGAATTAAAATAGGGAAAATGTTTTGTCAGTATCTCTGTAAGTTCCTCGTCGGGGAAGTTAAGTTCTTCTCCGTAGTAAGTATGGCAGGGCAGGGATTCATCCTTTGCTACCGGCAGTCCGTTTGAGTAGTCGACCCCTTCTTCCAGCGTTTCACTCCGGAAAAGAACAATGAAAAAGATATACCCGAACAGTAAAAAGAATGAGATGAACGCCAGTTTGTTCTCACCTTCCAGCACGAACCAGATGGTTAAGAGAAATACGCCGAGGGGTATCCAGAACCTGCGATGTTTATTGGTTATGATCATCCGTTATGTCTGAACTTCCATCCAGCAAGGGTATATCCCCAACCGATGCGCCGGCAATTCCTTTTACCGAGCCATACATGCCACTGGTGCTGAGTAAAACTTTCTCTAATTGCTTCTCTCTTTCCTTCCAGATCTTTTCCATCTGTATCCTTTCTTTTGTAATGCCCTGCTTCATCGACATAAATCCTTCCACGATGGCTTCCATCTGTCCACGGAATTCATTGCCGGTAAGAAAATCATACAGCATCTGCATCTTATCGCCCTTGCCTTCCTGTGCTTTTTGTGCGATATATATATTTATGATTCCGCTGCGCAGTGCATGTGCCAGGCTGCTCACTTCCGCAAAACCGCAGATCCAGATACCGTCTTTTTCACCAAAGCGGTCCATGTCTTTGGGAAAAGCCTGCGTGACCAATATGGCCACATCGGCACCGGTATTCCGTTTATCCGATTTCAGTTTATCAACCCAGTTGTTGCTCCATGTTTTTGTGCGTTTGCTTTCATAAATGATCTTGCCACAGGCCATACCGCTGTTGTTGCGGATCGTTTGAATGCAATCGGCGCCTTCCACACCCTTGCCAACTTCTTCAACAAGGTCAAAGGGAAAATTCTCTTTTAAGATTTCTTCCAGCAAAATTTCCTGGCTTTCGCCCTGCAACTGCATGCTGCCCTGTTCGCTTTTACGTTTCAGTTCTTCTATCAGCTTCTGCTGCTGCTCCATCTGCAGTTTGTATTCCTTTGTCTTCAGGTCAAATAGTTCCTGTTCCCGTTTAATGGTGCTGTCTTCAATCTCTTTTCTTTTTTCTAAAAAACGTTTTTCCAGTTCCATCTCAAAATTCTTCTGTTTTTCTTCCAGCGCCGATTTATCTCTTAACAGTTCCAGTTCTTTTTTCTGCAGATCCTGCAGTTGCTGGCTTTTTATTTTGGCATCCTCTTCCAGCACTTTCAGCTTGGCAGCCAGTTCATCGCCTGCTTTTGTACGGGCCGCTGTTTCAATGGCGGTTTTCTGTTTTTCAAATTCCTCCTCTTTCTTTTTTTGCCAGTCGAGCATCTTGCCACGCAGTTCTTTTTCCACCTCATTTTTGAGGCTTTCGTTCAGTTCAAACTCATGTCCGCAGTTGGGGCATTTTATTTCGGTTCCCATCACTTATTTTTTTACAAGATAATTAAAAATAAAAAGCTTCTCATACGAGAAGCTTTGTGCCCGAGACTGGATTCGAACCAGCACGCCGTTTCCAGCGCCACCACCTCAAGGTGGTGCGTCTACCAATTTCGCCACCCGGGCATACAGTAGAGTTTGCAAATGTAAGGCAAGGCAACTATTTCTTCAACACAATTCTGAATGTTGTTCCTTTCCCCGGTTCGGAATGCTTTACAAATAATTCGCCTTTGTGGTATTGTTCAATGATGCGCTTGCTCAGCGTGAGCCCCAGCCCCCAGCCACGCTTTTTGGTAGTAAAGCCCGGTTTAAAAACGTTGGCAATATTTTGTTTGCTGATGCCCTTGCCCGAATCGGTTACGTCCACCACCACCTGCGCTGTTTCATTTTTTATATTAACTGCCAAAGAGCCCTTTCCTTCCATGGCATCCAGCCCGTTCTTTAATAAATTTTCAACCACCCAGTCAAACAGCGGCCCGTTGATGAGGGCGTTGATCTCCTTTTCACCATTGGTATCAATGCTGAAACTTACTTTATCGGAGGCCCTTCGTTTTATATAGTTCACCATGTTCTCCACCTGTTGCACAATATTCATCTCTTCCAGTTGCGGTGTGCTGCCGATCTTTCCAAAACGGTCGCTTACCAGTTTCAGGCGGTCTACATCCTTGGTCATTTCGGGAACAATTTTTTCCATGCCCGGCATTTCCTTCAGCATTTCCACCCAGCCCTGTAAAGAAGTGAGGGGGGTACCAAGCTGGTGAGCCGTTTCTTTTGCCATGCCTGCCCATACCTGGTTTTGTGTCGATTTGTTCCGGGTGGAAACAGCGATCAGCGTAATGATGATAAACAGCGCCACGATCACCAGCTGAATGATGGGATAATATTTTACCTGCTTCAATAAAACCGATTCGCCATAAAAAACCCGGTTGGTCTGTAAACTATCCAATGGATTTTTCCATTCGATGGGTCCGTTCAGTTTCCTGAATTCTTCTAACTGGTCTTTCAGGTAGGAAGGGCTTGCTGCTGCCTTTACCGAATCAAGGTTGCGGAAATCCATGATGCTGTCTTTTTCGGTAACCAGTATCATGGGAATGTCCTTACTGTTGTCGGTGATTATTTTAAAGGCAAGTCCGACATCTGTTTTATTGGAATTGGCAATGTCTTTTTCGGCTTCCACCCACTGCTCAATTTTTATTTTTTCCTCTGCAGCGATCTTTTTAGCCAGGTGGTTTGAATAAAAGATGGTACCGCTTACAATGGCAATGGCAACCAAAGCCAGTACCGTACGCCAGTTAAGTAGTTGAGGAAACATGAAGTAAAAATAAGGAATAAGTTAAGAGTTATGGGTTATAAGTTATAAGTTATGAGTAAGTTTGTGCAGGTCATAGCTGACCTATAAAAAATGTCATATCCATCAGTAGCCATTGTTATTTTGAACTGGAACGGGAAGAAATTCCTGCAGCAGTTCCTGCCTTCTGTAATGGCTTCTTCCTATGCAAATAAAAAAATAATCGTTGCCGACAATGCATCCACCGACGACAGCATTGCTTTTTTAAAGCAACAATACCCGCAGGTTGGCATCATTGTCAATAAAAGTAATGAAGGTTTTGCCAAAGGCTATAATACGGCCTTAAAACAGGTGCAGGCCGATTATTATGTATTGCTCAACAGCGATGTGGAAGTTACTCCTGACTGGATAGAACCCATCATAGAATTAATGGAATCGGATAAGGGGATCGCCGCCTGTCAGCCTAAAATACTGGCCTGGCATAAAAAAGACCAGTTTGAATATGCGGGGGCATGCGGGGGATGGCTTGATCAGTTCGGTTACCCTTTTTCAAGAGGCCGGGTATTTGACGACTGTGAAAAAGACAGCGGGCAATACGATAATATGCAGCAATGTTTCTGGGCAAGCGGCGCTGCTTTTTTTGTGCGGGCATCGGTATACCAGGAAGTGGGTGGATTGGATGAATATTTTTTTGCACACCAGGAAGAGATCGATCTTTGCTGGCGCATACAACTGGCGGGCTATAAGATTTTTGTTCAGCCTGCATCGGTTGTATATCATGTAGGTGGGGGAACGCTGCCCCGTGGCAACAGCCGCAAGACATTTCTGAACTTCCGCAATAACCTCATCATGCTCACAAAAAATATTCCGTTGCGAGCGGCGCTGTGGAAGATCCCTTTCCGGGTATTGCTGGATGCGGTATCGGCCTGGCGGGAATTGCTGAGCGGAAACGGGGGGTATTTTATTGCCGTGCTGAAGGCGCACCTGCATTATGCCGGCTGGCTATTGTGGAACAGGAAGTACTCGGTATTTCCCAAAAAGAAAGACGGAAAACTGGGTGGCTATTACCGTGGCTCGGCGGTATGGGCCCATTTTGTAAAGAAGAAAAAGACCTTTTTGGAAATTGTTGGCAACAAATAATTTTTTTTGCCTCTCAGCCCTTATTTTTGCACAGCAAATTATAATAAAATGAGCCAGGAAATAATCGACACAAGGCATAAAGATTTTACCCACAACTGGGTATCCACTTCCCGTTTTATCTGGTTTTGCCAGGTATTTCTGGTGATCGCCTTTATCTTGGGCGGTTGCTATAACCTGTACACACACAGCTACAAGGGCAAGCCCAATGTGAATGTACCCAGCAATACCCTGTACAACCCGACTTACAAATAAAATTTTTATTGTAATAACCTAACGCTTATTTTTGCACTCCGAAAAATAAGTCAGTTCTTATCCTTTACTGCGGAAATAGCTCATTTGGTAGAGCGCGACCTTGCCAAGGTCGAGGTGGCCGGTTCGAGCCCGGTTTTCCGCTCAAAAATCAATCCCGGACCTCCGGGATTTTTTTTCTTTACCAGTGATACTCGGGTGGTGGAACTGGTAGACACGCAGGACTTAAAATCCTGTTTGCAGCAATGCAAGTGTGGGTTCAACTCCCATCCCGAGTACAAGGCCGTTCAGTTGAGCGGCTTTTTTATTTCTGTAGCTTGCGTACTTTGGGAAGTGAAATTTAATATTGAGAATTGGTTATTGACCATTCTAAAATAGTCAATGTTCAGCCAGGCCCTATTTCTTATATAAATACTCCACCGATCCCATCATCTTCCCTTCTTTTGAATAACAGCGTTCGGTGGTGCGCAGGCCGTTCTCATACGCATAGCGCCACGTAAAATAGTAAGCGCCTTCTTTTTCGGAACTCACCATCTTTACCAGTTGCCCGGCTTCATTGTATTCGAAAGAAGATTCGGTGAAGAGCTGTTTCTGGAAACTGTATTTATGTACAATATCGGTAAGCTGTTTCCAGGTATCGTAGTAATAATAATAAACCTCTGCGGTCTTTTCATTCTTTTCAATGATCACATTGCCGTTGTCATCGGCTTCAAAGAGATAAACCGTGGTATCCCGCCTGTTTTTAATCAGAAACATTTTTTGTGTTACCCCGGAAGCATTGTATTCGTACAGGTGCTGCTCCACTACATCTACGGCATCATCATCATTAAAACTTTTTACGGAGTTAACGGATATAAGTTTACCGGTTCCGTCATATATATAATCAACCGTTGTGGCGCCGGCCTCGGATGAATCAACGGTTCTTACGAGCATGCCTGTCTTGTCGAAGTAAGAGATGAATGTGTTTGGATAAGATTGATCGGTGGAAGTATAGATCTCCACTTCGGTAAAATCCCTGTTTATCTTTTTCTGGCAGGTGAAGCCCTCACTTTCTGTACCATCTGCTTCCATAGAAACCACTTTGACCCCTCTTATTTTTTTCTCTTTCAGCACCGCAAGTTCTGCCATCACCTGCTTGTTATTGAGTATGTCGGTATAGTAATACTGTGCGGCAGATGAATAGCCGGCAAACAGCAAAGCAAAGAGCCAGGGCAAGGTTTTTTTCATTACGACATTTTATTTTTTCAAAAGTAATGCAAGTTTGGCAACCGAAATCCCATCATTCCCGGAATAAACCCTTAAACTTTATTATTTTTAACAAAATTAGCGCTCATGAGCCACCTCAAAGAAAGGCAGCAGAAGAACTGCCTTAACTGCAATACCGAAGTTCAGGGCAGGTATTGCCAGAACTGCGGGCAGGAGAACATCGAACCAAAGGAAACGGTGTGGCACCTCGTATCTCATTTCTTTCAGGACATCACACACTTCGACGGTAAGTTTTTCAGCACGGTAAAATACCTGGTTATACGCCCGGGATTTTTATCAAGGGAATACATGGTAGGCCGCCGGGCCAGTTATGTGAATCCCATACGGATGTACATTTTCACGTCGGCTTTTTTCTTTTTGATCTTCTTCTCCTTCATGCACGTGGATAAAAAGTCGATCATGGGCCAATCAAAAATGAATGGAAAGACCTGGGCCCAGATAACAGCGATGGACTCACTCGCCTTTGATGCTTTTACAAAACAGGTAAACAAGGAAGACAAAAGGCCCGAGGTAGCCATGAGCAGGGAAGCGTTCCGGAAATACTTTGACAGTTCGGTTCAGCAGGGAACGATACATTTTACCAATACAGACTATACAACAAAGGCCGAGTACGATTCAGCACTGAGCTCCGGCAAAGTACATCATGGCTGGTTCCGGCGATTGCTGGTATATAAGCAGGTTGAAATAAATGAACGCTATAAAAATGATGTGGGCCAGGGATTACGGGATTATTCAAATATTCTGCTGCACAGCCTGCCGCAGGTATTCTTTGTATTGCTGCCGCTGTTTGCGCTGATGCTTAAACTGCTTTACATCCGCCGCAAAGATTACTATTATGTGAACCATGCCATATTCAGCCTGCATTTTTATATTTTCACATTCATCAACATGCTCATTATATTCGCCCTCATTGAGCTGAACAACTGGTTAGACTGGGGCGTAATAGCTTTTTTACAGGTGATACTTGGGCTGGCAACATTCTTTTACCTGTATAAGGCCATGCGTAAATTTTATATGCAGCGAAGGGCAAAAACAATATTCAAATTTTTGCTCTTATGCCTCATGCTTTTTTTTGTGTTGGGCTTTTTGTTCTTGTTCTTTATTCTATTCTCCCTGTTTAAACTATAATTATGTCATCAGTCAACAGCGCTGCATTCGACCGGCTGGTAAAGATCATGGATGAACTCCGTGAACAATGCCCCTGGGATAAAAAGCAGACCATCCATACTCTCCGTCAGCTAACCATTGAAGAAGCCTACGAACTTGCTGATGCAATCACCGAAAGCGACTGGAAAGGGATAAAGGAAGAGCTGGGCGATCTCTTGCTGCACATTGTTTTTTATGCCAAAATAGGGGCTGAACAAAACCAGTTCAGCATGGATGAAATGATAAATGGGATCTGTGATAAACTCATTTCCCGGCATCCGCACATCTACAGCGATACCCATGTGAACAACGAGGAGGATGTTAAAAGAAACTGGGAAAAACTGAAACTGAAAGAGGGTAAAAAGTCGGTGTTGGGGGGCGTTCCAAAATCATTGCCATCCATGGTGAAAGCCATGCGCCTGCAGGAAAAAGCCAGGCAGGTAGGCTTTGAGTGGGACAATAAGGAACAGGTTTGGGATAAGGTGGAAGAAGAGAAAAGAGAGTTGTTTGAAGCGATCGAATCGGGCGATGTTAACAAAATGGAAGATGAATTAGGCGATGTTTTCTTCTCCCTCGTAAACTTTGCAAGGTTTTTGCGGGTAGATGCCGAAAATGCACTGGAGCGGACCAATAAGAAATTCATCCGGCGTTTTACCCAAATGGAGGATGAGGCCCTTAAAACCGGCAAACCCCTGCAGGATATGACCCTGGAAGAAATGGACAGCATCTGGAACAGCATCAAGAAGCAGCAAACACGTTAACCACCGATTGCAAAACAATAATCCCTTTAGACGCTTTATCATCAAAAACAGTTATCTGCTGATAATTGCTGCCTGGCTCATCACCATCTCCTTCATCATTGATAATTACTGGTCGGGAAATTCTTCGGTAGGCGCCGTACGGGAAAATATCCAGCGTTACATACAACGGCAGGAAACGGATTTTGAAAAACTGGCCACTGATACGTCGGCCATTAACCGGATCAGCGATAACCGCTATGATGAAGAATTCCTGCAGGGCCTGGTTAATAAGAAATATTTTTTTTACCGCTACTTTGTAAACGACATCGGCCTGCGTAAACTCCTTTTCTGGAATACGCAAACGGTGTTGCCTTCCGAGGAGTTGCTGGCATCGGCTGATACCTCCGGTTTTATCCAATTGGAGAACGGGTTTTATGTATGGCGCAAAGTGAAAAATACTTCGGGGCTTTCGGTAGCTCTCATCCCGGTAAAGTGGAATTTCTTTGTTACCAATACCTACCTGCGAAATACGTTTGCCACGGGCAGTGACATTGAGCGGAATTACGATATTTCACTAAAGCCTGAAGGCTCGCAGGTGAAATCGCTGCATGGCAATCCCCTCTTCTATATCATAGAAAAGGCGAACAGCATAACGGCCAAAAATAATATGCTGGCTGTGTGGTTACGGATACTGGCAACCATTTGCTTGCTGCTCTTCATTCACATGCTGGCCAACTGTTTTGCCAACAACCGGGGAACAGGCAAGGGCATCCTTGTTTTGATAAGCACAGTTTTAGTTCTCCGGGCAATAAGTTATTTCTTTCCTATTCCGCTTAACTTCCGGCAGTTTGAGTTATTTGACCCCTCCATCTATGGTTCCAATGCGGTGTTCCGTTCATTGGGCGACCTTTTAATAAATTCCCTGCTGTTCAGCTGGATCATCCTGTTCATTCATTACCACCTGCAGGATAAAAAGATCGAATTCAATAATAAGCAGCCCGAATTCAGGTGGATCGTTTTATCCATTGCCTGTGTGCTGATGCTGACAGCAACATTCGTAGCCGGCGATATCATCCGCAGCCTGGTGGCCGATTCGCAGATATCCTTTGATGTAATTAATTTCTTTACACTCAATATTTACAGCGTCACCGGTTTTGTGGTACTGTGCTGCATTGCCATGGGCTACTTCCTGCTTAGCCAGGTGGTATTGTATTTTGTAAAACCATTTTTTCCAAGAAGGTCGGCAGCGATCTATTTGGTGATGGCTGTTGCCGGGCTTGTTTACCTGAGTTTTCAGCTTGGAAAAGAATTTGCCGGCTTCCGCTTGTTCGTACTGGCCTGGTTGCTCCTGTATTTACTGGTCCTTAACGGTGCCAACCTGGGCATATCCAGCCGCAAAGTTGCTTCACTGCGGCTCATCTTCTGGCTCTTCTTTTTTTCCGTTACCATTACCGCCATCATCGTAGTGGAGAACAGTAAAAAAGAACTTGTCAACCGTAAGCACTATGCCGAAATACTTTCCACCAAGGCCGACCCTTCCAGCGAAACACTTTTAAATACATTGCTTACCGACTTCAGAAGCGATTACCTGGCAGCAAATTTTTACCGGCTTACATCCGATTCATCCAACCGTGCTTTTAAAGACAGCCTGGTGAACGGGAATTTTTCCGGCTACACCAATAAATACGATACGAAAATTTATACGTTTGATGCAAATGAGAAAGCATTGTTCAATGATGATGCCGCCAGTTTCAATGAACTGAACACTGTGCTGAAGACACAGGCCAAACCAACAAGTATTCCCGAACTTTTTTATTACGATGAATCATACGACCGCTTCAGCTATATCAGCCGTAAAACGATCGCCAACTTCGACGGGGATACGCTGGGCTATGTATTTGTGCTGGCCAATCCACGCAAGTACAAGACGGATGCGCTGAACCTGGAACTTTTTTCCAAGGGCAGCAGCAATGCCATTGAGAATTCGCCGGTGTATGCATTTGCTGTTTACAATAACCTGCAGCTGGTAAGCAGTCACAATGATTATGCATTCCCTACAAAGCTGACCGCAGCGCAGGTTCCAAAAGATGAGTTTGTAACCGTGCAGAAGAACGGGTACGATGAACTCTGGTACCGTGCCGGTGCACAAAAGGTGGTGATCATTGCCAAAGAAAATAATTTTCTCATCGAGTCCATCACGCTGTTCTCTTATTTATTCTGTGCCTTTTTGCTGGTTACCGGTTTGTTCTCGCTGTTCAATGTGCTCATCCGCACAAAATTCAGTAAGCTGCGGTTCCGCAACTACTGGCAACTGAGCATACGAAACCAGATCTATGGTACGGTCATCTTCATCAGCGCTCTTTCTTTTATCATCATTGGCGTGGCTACGATCCTTTTCTTCATCAGCCGCTACCAGAATACCAACCGGGAAAAACTCAGCCGGGTTATTCACGTGATGGAAAATGAAGTACGTATTTCCCTTACCGATCTTGCCATTTTTGATGACGTGGTGAAAGTGTATGACGAAGCCTACAAGGAGAAACTGGAGAAACTCATTGACAAAATATCGGAAATACATGCAGTAGATGTTAACCTGTATGACCTGGATGGTAATTTAAAGGTCTCGTCGCTGCCATTGCCTTATACCAAGGGCATAATCAGTACCCGTATGGATCCCATCGCTTACTATCATCTCAGTAAAGGAAAAGAAGTACAGTATTTTAAAGAAGAGAAGATCGGTAAACTGAATTTTGTGAGCAACTATGTTCCGGTGATCGACGGTACGGGCAGGGAGTATGCCTATCTCAACATTCCATACTTTACTTCCGAAAGTAAACTGCAGGAGGAGATCGCCAATTTTTTGGTGACCATCATCAACCTGAATGCATTCATATTTTTAATTGCGGGGATTGTTGCACTGTTCATCACCAACCGAATTACCCGTTCCTTTTCTTTCATCAGTAAAAAAATGAAAGCGGTGAGCCTGGGCCAGCTAAATGAAGCCATCGACTGGAAACGGGATGACGAGATCGGTGAACTGGTGAAGGAATACAACAAGATGGTGGGCAAGCTCGATGAAAGTGCGGTGGCCCTTGCCAAAAGCGAACGGGAAGGCGCCTGGCGTGAGATGGCCCGGCAGGTGGCACATGAGATCAAGAACCCGTTGACGCCGATGAAACTGAGTTTGCAGTACCTGCAGAAATCCATTGGTAATAATTCAGATAACGTAAAGGAGCTTACTGCCAATGTAGCGCAAACACTGGTAGAGCAGATCGATCACCTGAACCACATCGCCGGTGAGTTCAGCCAGTTTGCAAACATCGGCAATCCGCATAATGAAGTGTTTGATATGAATGATGTGATAAGAACGGTTACGCAACTTCACTCCATACACAGCCGGGTGCAGCTTCACTGGAAATCGCTGCCCGGGCCCATTTACATCAATGCCGACAGAACGCAGATAAACCGCCTGTTCACCAACCTGATCCAGAATGCGATCCAGGCAGTGCCGGAAGACCGGAATGTGGAGATAAGCATGGAAGAGGAGCGGGCAGATGGCAAAGTATTGATTAAAGTAAAAGACAATGGCAACGGCATACCGGAAGAGATGCGTTCAAAAATATTCACACCCAACTTTACCACCAAAACCTCCGGCACCGGGCTGGGGCTGGCCATGAGCAAAGGAATTGTAGAACAGGCAAGGGGAAGCATCTGGTTTGAAACAAGAACGGGAGAGGGGACCACGTTCTTTGTGGAACTGCCGCTGGCGAATGAAAAGTGATCAGCTATTTTCCTGCAACAATATTGTGCGTTCTGAAACGGATGCAGTAATATCATTTTAAGTAAACAATCACTTAACTGCGTGGTCATGTTTTGGTAATAGTCTTGTTTCAACTTTGTATCGTCAAACAATCATTAATCTAAAACCTACCATTATGAAATCGTTCAAATCCATTTTCACAAGAACAGTATGCCTTTTGGCACTGGCCATTTCATCAAATTCATTTATTTATTCACAGGAACCTGTAAAGCCAAAGTATGCAGCCGGTAAAACGGCCGTAGGCGATATCCGCTTTGTACGCACCGAAGGCGACATGCTGGTATTTGACCTGCTGCTCAGTAACCTGCCTGTTAAAGGAACCATGCTCCGAATTTCAGACGGCGAAAGCAATATCATCCTCGAAGAGAAGATCAGCACCGAAACCTATAACATCCGTTACAAGATCGTCCGGGAAAATATAAGGCGGATCAATTTTGAAATTTCCGGTAAAAGAATATTCCTTAACCAGTCCTTCAATGTTGATTCCAGGGTGGAAGAGAAAATAGAGGTCACAAAAGCAGTATAGCCATTTTAATCCGTTCTCAGTAGCAGGTATGCAGTTAATCGTTGTGCGGGCATACCTGCATTGTTATTTGTTGCCCGACAACTTCCTTATACTCACCAAGTGACTTAATAAAACCAGCGGCACCACACAGCATGGCAACCATACAAAAGGAAAATAAAGTATGGCCGTATTTGGCTGTTCAAAACCAAATTTCTGGAACGAGGTAGGCACGGATAAAATTGCTGTGATGACAATATTGGCCAGTAAACCCAGGCAGATGATATTCCAGGCGATCAATGCTGTTTTGCCAAGGGTTTTCTTTACAAAACCAAAATAAAAAATCAATGGAGCGGTAAGTCCGGCAATGATATCGTAGTTCCTTCCGGCAAATGTCATCACCTGGGGAACAGCCTTGTTGAGAAATAACCAGTACAATGTAAGTTCAACCGGTATGCGTACAATGTGCAGGATAGTGAGTGTTTTTGTATCAAGTCCGTCCAGGTATGCCCTTCCTTTTGCTGTGATGAAAAGCAGGATAATAAATAGAAGCGCAGGCAAGGCCAGCAGAGCAAACCTTGGCGGAAAGCCGGTAGTAACTTCATAAAAGCCGGTGAATGCAGCAGCCGCCTGCAGCAGCAACCAGGCAAGAAGGATAAGCAATGTTGTATTGGATCTGTTTGTTGCTTTATAAAAAATAAAAAGACTGAGCAGCGTGGTGGCAATGAATAATATGTTCAGCACCATCGGTAAATTGGGGATCATGACGGAAGTTTTCTGAAAATTAGTTTAATAAACTTGCATTTGCAATGGGGAGCCGTACCAGGTGGAGGTAACATAAAAATCATACAGAACATCCGATGTACTTCAGAAAACTATATGCCCTTCACTTCTTTTCGCTTTTGTACAAACTCTTCAAACTGCAGCAGCCCCATGCTGCTTAAGTTCTGTTTTTTAGTAACCATTGCTTTTTGTGCAGCCAGCACGCCGTAGCGGGTATCATTGAATCCGGCAATTTCGTGGGCATCAGGGTCGATGGAGATCAGTACGCCTTTATTGAGAGCATAATCAATTTCCCGCCAGTCAATGTCGAGCCGGCTGGGATGCGCATTCAGTTCAATCACTACATTATTGGCTGCGCAGGCATCTGTAATCTTTTTGTGATTTACAGGATAACCCTTCCTGCTCAATAATAACCTGCCGGTCATGTGCCCGAGTATGGTGGTGTATGGATTTTCGATAGCAGTGATCAGCCGTTGCATTGCTTTTTCTTCCGTCATTTTTAAAATACTGTGTACCGAAGCGATCACGAGGTCGAAAGTGGATAGGATATTATTACTGTAATCGAGGCTGCCATCGTAAAGTATATCGCTTTCAATGCTCTTGAAAATTTTAAATCCTTTTAGTTTGCTGTTCAGTTCGTCAACCAGTTGGTGTTGGGCTTTTATCCGTTCTTCGGTCAGTCCGTTGGCATAAAAAGCGCTTTTACTGTGGTCGCTTATCACCAGGTATTCCAATCCTTGTTCTTTAGCGGCTTTTGCCATTTCTTCCAGGGTATTGCTTCCATCGCTCCAGTTACTGTGGCTATGAATGATGCCCCTGATATCCGCCGGTTGTATCAATTCAGGCAAAGGCCCATTTTTTGCCTGGTCAATGATATGAGGCATTTCCCGCAGGCAGGGTTGTATGTAGGCGATGCCCGCCTGGGTAAACAGGCTCCTGTCATCCGCACCTACTGCCTTGCTGAAATCAATTTTTGGATTTTGAGAAAGAAAGACATCACTGAATTCCGGGCTGCATCCTGTGACAAAGAGCCTTTTTTCAACATCTTTCTCCCCTGTATAGAGCCTTAACTTGAGCCCATTCAGAAGTTTATAAAGGAGCGAATCGGGCTTTTCCTCCAGCAGTTCGGGTGGGTTGGCCGACTGGAATTTGGGTTTGATGGCTTCGTTGGTACTTTTTACCACGTATTCCAGTTCTTCGATCACCTCCAGTTGCCTTTTAAAAGTTCCGGTGATAAAGACATTTCCCGGGCCGAATAATTTTTCGAGATAGGCAGTTATTTGTGGTACCACGGCTTCCACCTGCGGGTATAAATGATAACCGCTGTTACTGAAATAAAATTCGATGGTATCAATAACATTCTGCTGCGTCTTTTCGCCGAAACCTTTGTAAAGTTTAAGCCGGTTCTCCTGGCAGGCATATAAAAGTTCCCCGATGCTTTCTATTTCCATCTCTTTCCAGATGGTGGAAATTTTTTTCGGGCCGATGCCTTTTAAGTTCAGCATCTCGATCACCCCCCGGGGGGTTTTGTCAACTATTTCCTGCAGTGCCTGCAAGGAACCTGTTTCAATGATCTCAATTATTTTCTTTCCGGTTGATTCCCCGATGCCTTTTATCTGGAATATCTTTTCATGCGGTGTATCGGTTAACTGCATCGGTAGTTTTTCGATATTGAATGCAGCAGCTGCATACGATTTTGCCTTAAAACTGTTTTCGCCGTGTATATCCATCAATTTGGCCAGCAGGGAAAAATTTTCGGCTATTTGGTAGTTATCCATACCTAAAAGTAAGAAATAGGACGATTCGGCGGTTTTGCCGGGGGAGGCAATAAATGCAAAATCCGGCCAAAAGAGATCCGTGAAATAAGCAACTAAAAAAGAAAAATGAGGAAAGAAAAATTTTTTCGTGAAGTGATTGCCTGAATGAAGATGATGGTACGTGAAGAGATAAAAATGCGATCAGGGAAAGTGGCAGCCGAGGTAATCTTAAAAAATATTACCGAAAAACTGTTTGACAGAACCCTTTGCGGGCAAGAGTTTCAGCAAAGAAAAAGTCCCGGAAATTTTCCGGGACTTTTAAGATATTTTGCTTTTTTGAAAAGCGAAGATTACTTCTTCTTAGCGGCTTTTTTCTTAGGAGCAGCTTTTTTAGCGGCTTTCTTTTTTGGAGCAGCTTTCTTTTTTGGAGCAGCTTTTTTAGCGGCTTTTTTCTTTGTTGCCATTTTTTTAAATTTAATTGGTTAGTAAATAATACTTAAAAATAGAAAGATTTTTTAAATAACCAAAAAAAATATAAGAAAATTTAGGCGGTCGCTTCCACTGCAGTAACCGAAACTACGGTCTTGTCGCCTTTGGTTTTTTTGAATTCAACCAGGCCATCGGTCAGTGCAAAGATGGTAAAATCTTTTCCAACACCTACATTTTTACCAGGATGGTAAGTAGTGCCGCGTTGACGAAGAATGATGTTGCCTGCAATAGCCGGCTGACCACCATAAATTTTTACACCTAATCTTTTGCTTTGTGAATCACGACCATTCTTTACCGAGCCTTCACCTTTTTTATGTGCCATGTTTTATAAGTTTTGAGTTTTAGGTTTTAAGTAGTAAGTTATTTAAGGATCACTCAGCACTTATCACTTACAACTTTTATTAAGCAATTGCTGTTACTTTAATATGTGTGTACTGGGTACGATGCCCGTGTTTTTTACGGAACCCTTTCCTTCTTTTCATTTTAAAGGCAATTACTTTGTCGCCTTTAATAAGGTCGCTTACGATCTCGGCTTTAACAACTGCTTTTACATCGCTGCCCAATACAACCTTTCCGTCGTTATCGGTCATCAATACTTCGGCAAATTCTACTGAATCACCGGCTTTGCCCTCGATATGAGGAACGTATAAGCTGTCGCCCGCTTTAACCTTAAATTGCTGACCCGCTATTTTAACTACTGCTAACATAATATTCCGAATTTAGGACGGCAAAGGTAAGGGTTTACAGCTAAAATTGAGCAGCGTTTTCGAAAAAATATCAACAGTTTACAGCCAAAAATACTCAAATCCGGCCTTTTCAGGGTTAATTACCTTCAGCCAACTGCTTTCAACCAAGGGGGAATCTGCTATATTCGCCCCTAAGTATGCAACCCATAAGACGGATCCTGGGGGTCCTTTTTACCATTTATGCCTTTTTGCCCTTCACGGCCTTCCTGCTGCTGATCTTCCCGCTGGTGGTGGTCGCATCGTTCTTTGGCAAGGTGAAAGGGGGCAATTTCATCTATTGGCTATGCCATTGCTGGTCGGATTTTGTATTATTCATGCTGGGCATCTTTCACCGGAACATTTTTGAAACGCCCCACGACAGGAGCCGGCAATACGTATTTGTATTCAACCACAGCTCTTTTCTTGATATACCCATCATATTTAAAGCCATCCGGAGGCAGCAGTTCCGCATACTGGGTAAGGCAGAAATGGCCAGGATACCCCTGTTTGGCTTTATATATAAGAATGCGGTGGTGATGGTGGAGCGGGATAAACCCGAGAAACGGGCAAAAAGTGTAAAGCAATTGATATCGGTTTTACGCAAAGGGGTCTCTATAGTTATTGCCCCGGAAGGGACCTTTAACATAAGCGACCAGCCTTTAAAGGAATTTTACGATGGGGCTTTTAAAATCGCCATTGAAACGCAGACACCCATAAAACCCATTTTGGTACTGGATGCGTATGACCGGATGCATTACCGGAGCATTTTCTCCCTCAATCCCGGAAGGTCAAGGGCTGTTTACCTGGAAGAGATCGCCGTGGATGGATTGACACTGGCAGATGTTGTTGTTCTGAAAGAACGGGTTTATAAAAAAATGGAAGAGGGGTTGAGAAGATATAAGGCCAGCTGGATAAATAACGGATGAGATAATTAAACAGGAAAATCAGGTTAACTTTAGGTGAGTAAAAATGAACAAGGAAAATGAAATAGCATTTGCAGATGAATTATCCGGACTTTGGGCAACGATCATTCTCCCGCTTGCAGTTCCCACCAATTACACATACGCCATTCCTGCCCGTTTAAAAGAAAGGGCGCAACCCGGCTGCCGTGCCGAAGTGGTCTTTGGCAAACAGAAGAAATACGCCGGTATTATCAGGTCTCTTTCAGACAAGAAACCGGATTACCCAACCAAGGATATTTTGAATGTGCTGGATGATGCCCCCATTTTATACCCCCAGCAATTACAACTATGGCAGTGGCTGAGCGAATATTATATGTGTACCGAAGGCGAAGTGATGTCGGCCGCCTTGCCTACGCATTTTAAACTGAGCAGTGAAACCATTTTAGTTTACAACGAAGAAGCAGGGGAGGATTTTTCTAATTTAAACGACGAAGAGTTTTTAGTGGCCGAAGCCTTGCTCCTGAAAAAAGAACTCCGGCTTACCGAAGTGCAGCAGATACTCGACATCAGCCATGTTTACCCCATCATAAAAAAACTGATCGATAAAAAAGTATGCCATGTGTGGGAAGCGATGGATGAACAGTATAAAGTAAAAACGGAAAGCTATGTCATTCTCAACCCCGAATACAGCAATGA
>Ga0209023_10001455_pt1 | contig 31798 bp, 15 predicted proteins | sample LakOneMetagenome_FD_187468 | JGI IMG/M metagenome (GOLD analysis project Ga0209023, IMG submission 187468) | Freshwater and sediment microbial communities from Lake Erie, Canada (SPAdes) (version 2) | ecosystem: Environmental > Aquatic > Freshwater > Lentic | place: Lake Erie, Canada...
CGAGACGGTAACGCTACCGTTGACCGCAAAGACCGGTGAATCGCCGTTGTTAAAGCGGAAGCCCTCAATATTTACCGGCGAGGTCGAGCCATTGGCACCGATCGTCGAGAAACCGAGATTGACATAAACGCCATCACCGCTGACCGGCAACGCACCGTAAACTACCACCTTGAGTAAACCTGCAACAGGTGCGTTCGAAACGACGGCCAGGCCTTCGCTCCTTGTTCCCACAACAGTCGCAGCGTTTTGCATTGGCTGGATCACATTCGGATCGTAGGTGATATCAAACTGATACGATTCGACGTTCTGTCCATTCAGATTCTCGATCCGAAGCGGAACATTTACCGCCACTCCGGGAGCCGCTGAAGTATTTGGAACCATCGCCCGAACCGAAGTCTGAGCATCCGCCTCAGCCGGTCGAGGGCCAGCGGCTGTCCAGCTTCCATTAACATCGCCCTTGAGGATGCCTTCGAAATCCTGGACCGAGGTCGGTGTGATCTCAGCAGCACTCGGCTGGTTAAATGTCCACTTACCGCTAAGGTTGACCGGGTTATTGATACAGACGATGTACTGTGCCAGCAGCGAAGCGTCAAACGACGTAACTGTGGTTGCCAACGGATCGCTGACCATTGCAGCTTCTTTCTGGCTGGCAGTCAATGGCGGGCCGATGTGAACGACCGCCTGCGATATCCTCGAAGCATCGTTGCTAAAGATACCCTGATGTGTCGAACACGCCTGTCGCGGTTTCGAAGCCGACAGCGTATATAGCCCGGCACCAAATCCGGTCATCGAATAAGTACCGTCAAGCTGATTTAACAGAGCACTCGGCAAAGGCGAAGGCCCTGCCGCCGTGATCGTCGTATTCGGAACCGCAATCAGGCCCGGGCCCGAAGCAGCGTTCTTATACGTAACCGTACCGGTTACGGTGCGGGCATAGATCGTAAAGGTCGCACCGGTATTAGTGATCGAGTAATTGTTCAGATCACCCGTCGCACTTAGCGTCGCCGTGATGTGATACGTTCCAACCGTTTCACCTGCGTCTCGGCTATAAGTAGCTGTCACACCGTCCGCCACAAGAAATCCGGTACCAGTGCCGGTCGTCAACGGGACCGGATCAGCAGCACCAAATGATTTGCTTGCATCTACAGTCGTCCACGTCGCGGCTTTCCGTGTAATGTCGGCTGTCGTCGAAGCAGTGGTGTTTGTCAGATTATAGTTTGCTGCATCCGTTCCGCTGATAGAGATTCCAGTCACGCTCACCGGCTTGCCGGTTCCGACGTTTTTATTATCGAAGGAAGCTGCTGTGTAAGCGGTCGATAACACGTCGCCCGAAACGCGATTGTCTGACAATGTTACGGTCGCGTCGGCATTGCCGTCGTACACCTTATTTATTCCGGTAGCCGAGACCGTTATGTCGCGGGCCGTAATGTCAGCTGTCGTCGACGCCGTGGTGTTGGTCAGATTGTAGTTTCCGGCATCCGTTCCGCTGATCGAGATTCCAGTCACGCTCACCGGCTTGCCGGTTCCGACGTTTTTATTATCGAAGGAAGCTGCTGTGTAAGCGGTCGTTAACAAATCACCCGAAACGCGATTGTCAGACAAAGTGACCGTCGCGGTCGCATTTCCGTCATACACCTTATTTATTCCGGTAGCCGAGACCGTCAGGTCGCGGGCCGTGATGTCGGCACTCGTCGAAGCCGTCGTATTGAGCAGGTTGTAGTTGCCCGAATCCGTTCCGCTGATCGATATACCGGTTACGCTGACTGCCTTGCCAGTTCCAACGTTCTTATTAAGGAACGAGGCTGCTGTGTAAGCTGTCGTCAGCACATCGCCCGACACCCGGTTGTCAGACAAAGTGACTGTCGCGTTGGCATTGCCGTCATACACTTTGTTTATTCCGATAGCCGAGATGGTAATATCACGGGCTGTGATATCAGCCGTCGTCGAAGCAGTGGTGTTTGTCAGATTGTAGTTTGCTGCATCAGTTCCGCCGATCGAGATTCCAGTCACGCTCACCGGCTTGCCGGTTCCAACGTTCTTGTTAAGGAACGAAGCTGTTGTGTAAGCGGTCGCCAACACGTCGCCCGAAACACGGTTGTCAGACAATGTGACGGTCGCGGCCGTGTTGCCGTCATAGACCTTATTGATTCCGGTTGCCGAGACCGTAATATCACGGGCTGTAATATCAGCTGTCGTCGAAGCCGTGGTGTTTGTCAGATTGTAGTTTGCGGCGTCCGTTCCGCTGATCGATATACCGGTTACGCTGACTGCTTTGCCAGTTCCAACGTTCTTGTTATTAAACGAAGCGGTATAGCTCGATGAAAATACATCGCCTGAAATGCGGTTGTCGGACAAAGACACTGTCGCGGTTGCATTTCCGTCATACACCTTGTTTACTCCCGTCGCCGAGATCGTAAGGTCGCGGGCGGTAATGTCGGCGGTCGTCGTTGCGGTTATATTGAGCAGACTGTAGTTTGCTGCATCCGCTCCGCTGATCGATATACCGGTTACGTTGACTGCTTTGCCGGTTCCAACGTTTTTGTTGTTAAACGAAGCTGCTGTGTAAGCGGTCGTCAACACGTCGCCCGAAACACGGTTATCAGACAACGTGACCGTCGCGGTCGTGTTGCCGTCATAGACCTTGTTTACTCCGGTAGCCGAAACCGTTATGTCGCGGACCGTGATGTCAGCGGTCGTCGAAGCAGTGGTGTTTGTTAGATTGTAGTTTCCTGCATCTGTTCCGCCGATCGATATTCCTGAGACATTGACCGTCTTGGCGTTTCCGACACTCTTATTTAGGAATGCCGCGGTTGTATATGCGGTAATTAACACATCGCCCGAAACCCGGTTGTCAGACATAGTGACTGTCGCGCTCGTGTTGCCGTCATACACTTTGTTTATTCCGGTAGCCGAGATGGTAATATCACGGGCTGTAATATCAGCTGTCGTCGAAGTAGTGGTGTTTGTCAGATTGTAGTTTGCTGCATCTGTTCCACCGATCGAGATACCGGTTACACTCACCGGCTTGCCGGTTCCGACATTCTTATTATTGAAGGAAGCTGCGGTGTAAGCGGTCGTCAACACGTCGCCCGAAATGCGATTGTCTGACAACGTTACGGTCGCGTCGGCATTGCCGTCGTACACCTTACTTATTCCGGTAGCTGTGACCGTTATGTTGCGGCCCGTAATGTCAGCTGTCGTCGTAGCGGTAGCGTTTGTCAGATTATAGTTTGCTGCATCCGTTCCGCTGATCGAGATACCGGTTACGCTCACCGGCTTGCCGTTTCCGACATTCTTATTATTGAAGGAAGCTGATGTGTAAGCGGTCGATAACACATCACCTGAAACACGGTTGTCAGACAAGGTGACTGTCGCGGTCGTGTTGCCGTCATAGACCTTATTGATTCCGGTTGCCGAAACCGTTATGTCGCGGGCCGTAATGTCAGCTGTCGTCGTTGCCGTTGTACCAGCTAATGAATAGTTGGCTGCCGAGGCTCCCGAGATCGAGATTCCTGACACATTGACCGTCTTGCCGTTTCCGACGTTCTTATTTAGGAATGCCGCCGTGGTGTAAGCGGTAGTTAAAATGTCGCCCGAGATCCGGTCGTCCGACAGAGAAACGGTGGCGTTCGTTGTTGCGTCATAGACTTTGTTTTGACCGGTCGCCGAAACTGTCAGGGTTCTCGGCGTGACCGTAAAGTTTGTTGAGCCGTTGCTTGCCGCGTAGGGAGCGAATCCAAGGTAATAGGCTTCGATCACATGCGGGCTGCCCGTGACGGGGAGAGACGAGATCGAGAATGAAGCCTGTCCCGAGCCGTCTACTGTTACAGCCGAACCATAATTAACGCCATCTATCTTGAACTGCACGCTTCCACCGCCGGGATTTGGCGAAACGGTCGCCGTGAACGTCGCGTTGGTACCGTAAACTTGCGGTGAAGCGGGCGATGCCGTTAGTGTTGTCGTCGTCGAGGTTTGAATAACGGCGTGTGAACCGCTGGTTGCATTGGCACAGACGGCCCCGCCGTTGTAGTAGACCGGAGTAAATGCCGGAGTCGTTTCACTGATCGTCAGTGCCGACGTAGTTCCCGGTGCACCGATCACGTTGAAATGGAAATCCACCAGCGAACCGGCGCCTGAGAAGGGAACTGTGCCGTAGCTCGAGATCTCGACAGTTGCAAATGATCCCGATGTTCCGCGATTTACATCGACCGTGGTACCGCCCGGCAAAACTGTTCCTGCCGTCACAAATACCGAGTTGGTCGCCGACGAAGGCTGGAGCACCGCCGGGTCGTAGGTCAGTTTGAATTGGGCCGAGGTAATATTTGCTCCGGTCGTATCGGTCGTCGAGACCGGAACGGTTATCGAGGCACCGGTCACTGATGTAGTGACCGCGGTCGAGATCGTTCGGCAAGTTGACGCTGCAAACGAAACCGAGATCGTATGATCTGCTCCGATGCTGCTAAACGTATAGCTCGCTGTCGAGCGGGCCGCTGTCAATGCCGCACCCGAGAGAGCGACCGAATCGACCGTAACGGTATCGATGTCATAACCCGAAGCCGGGAAGAACCGGTATGTCTGGTTCGCACCGGTCGAGACTATCGTCGCACCGCTCGGATCGATCGTTCCGTTCGCTCCTGCCGAGGCGGTCAGCGTGTAATTTGAAATGGTGTTAAATGTCCAGTTCGTATTATTACCGCCATTCGACGAATGGGTTGCGTTGACTGCCGTTCCGCTGCCGGTCGCGTCGCTGTGATCGACAGTTACATAATCGATCGTGCGGGTTCCGGTCGCGTTCAGGGCCCATGTTCCCGACGGAGTGGTCAGGGTCAGAGCATTGCCGCTCGTTCCTGTCAGCGTCAGAGCATTAGTTACCGTCGTTGTGCTGCCGGTAGCAAACGTCAACGTACGTGCCGCCGTTACCGTTTTGGACAATCCGTAGAAAGTCGTGTTTCCGGTAATGGTTTGATCCGTGCCGTCGAGAGTGACTGTGAAATTACCGGCGAGGGTTCCGCCGTTGTTTGTCCAGTTGCCGCTGACAGTCGTGTTGTTGGTAAGGGTCAGGGTTCCTGCCGCTGCGATGACAACGTCTGTGTAATCGCTGTGACTCGAATAGTTGCCGTCCAAAACGCTCAACGTTCCCGTGACAGCCTGTCCGCCGTTACCTGTGACAACGTCGTTCGGAGCAGTTCCGGTGTTTGCGATGGTCAGGTTTAGAACCGTTACCGGCAGGCCGTCGCCCGCCGCCTGATTTGTCGAACCGTTATAGACAAATGTCGCGAGCTGGCTAAATGTCCTCGACGCTGTCTGTACGTTTCCGGTCGCACCGCTTGCGGCAATACCGCCTGTCGAACCGATACCGAGTGTTCCGCCGTCGGCGAGAACAAACGAACCGCCGGTGATGACATAGCCGCCCATGTTGAGCGTCGCACCGTTTTCGACCGTTATCGTGCCGAGGATAGTAACATCACCGGTCAGCGTTACCACCGCCGGGGACTGTATCGTGACGTTTCCGTATGTTCCTGCTGCCAGATCGCCGGTAGATCCGATCGTGGTCGAATTCAAAGCAAAGGAAGCCGAGATCGTGTGATTGTCGTTGTTGGCCGTAAAGGTATATGTTCCGCTTCCGATAGCTCCCGAATTCGAAACGCTATCGACCAATACATCCGCGATGTGATAACCGGCGTCAGCCGAGATCGTGAATGTCTGGTTGTCGCCGTCGTTGACTATGACCGCACCGCTTGGCGATATCGAACCGCCGGCTCCTGCCGAAGCAGTGATCGTATGCGTACCGACCGCGACGATGTCGACATTCTGCGTTGCCTGTGCCGCCGCGTTAAAGTTCGCCGTCTCTATGCTGTTTGCGGTAACGATACATGTTCCGACGGCCGTCGGGGTAAATGTCGTTCCGCTTACAAACGTACAAACCACACTACCCGTGCCAAAGATAATAGCCGAGCTATCCGTGTTCGTTGTCGTGGCGCTTACGTTAAAGTTTGCACCCGGATATGTCGGCGTCGGAGCCGTACCGAACGTGATCACAGGAGTTGCTTTGTTGATCGTAAATCCAAATGCCGCTGAGGTTGCCGCTGAATAATTGCCGTCCGCCGCGACCGAGGCAGTAGCTTCGTAGTCGCCGGCGTTGGTCGGTCGTGTCGCACTTGCGGCGTAGGTCGTTCCGCTAACACCGACATAGCTAAATGTCACCGCTCCTGTCGAACCGGTAACGCTCGAGCCGGTCGGTCCCTGTGCTGCTCCGCTGTATGTAAATGTAGCGGAACCGGTAACCGAGATCGTCGAGGTTCCGACTGTGATATCGAATGCGAACGGTGCCGACGTTTGCGCAGCGTAATTTGCATCTGCCGCGACGGTTGCCGTTGCCTGATATGTTCCGACCGCAGTTGGCCTGGTCGAACTCGCCGTGTATGTCGTTCCGCCGGTTCCTTCGTAGCTGAATGTTACCGCTCCGGTCGAACCGGTGACGCTGGTGGTTGTCGGTCCCTGAGCCGCGCCGTTGTAGGCGAAAGTATTCGAGCCGGTAACCGAGATCGTCGATGCCGCCGGAGTGATCGAGAAAGCATACGGATTCGAAACCGCTCCGTCGTAGTTTGCATCCGCCGCAAGCGTGGCGGTTGCCGTATATGTTCCTACCGACGTCGGCCGTGTCGCACTTGCCGTATAGGTCGTTCCGCCGGTTCCTTCATAGCTAAAGGTTATCGCTCCGCTCGAACCGGTGTGCGTCGAAGTATTCGGTCCCTGCGGTGCGGTGTTGTAGGTAAATGTCGTGCCGCCCGTGACGGTTACCGTCGATCCTGCGGGTGTGATGCTGAATGCAAACGCCGTTGACGTTGCTCCCTCGTAGTTGGCGTCGGCCGCGACGGTCGCGGTTGCCGTGTATGTACCGACATTCGTCGGTTTCGTAGCACTTGCCGCGTAGGATGTTCCGCCTGTTCCGACGTAGCTAAACGTTACCGCTCCGCCCGAACCCGAGTTTGTATATGTGGACGGTCCCTGAGGGGTTGTATCGAAAACAAACGAATTAGAACCGGTCACCGTGATGCTCGAAGCAGCAGCGCCAATACTAAATGCCGTTGCGCTCGACGAAGCCGCGTTGAAATTCGAATCCGAACCGACCGAGACGGTAGCGGTGTATGATCCGGCTGCGGACGGAGGAGTTGCACTCGCTGCGTAGACAGTCGGGCTTACACCGACGTAGCTCCATGTTGCTGTTCCGGTATCGCCGGACGGGCTTGTGGTGAATGTTGTCGGTCCCTGGGCCGAACCGTTATATGTATACGGGCCGCCAACATTGACCGTTACGTTCGGAGTTACCGGATTGATAACAAAATCGCTAGGCGTTGGCGTTATTCCGGTTGCCGCAGCGTAGTTGTTTGTCGAAGTACAATCGACGGTCGCCGGATACGAACCCGCGTTCGTTCCCGTTCCGCCGCTTGCGAGCGACGCGGTACCTGCCGAACACGCTACCGTTGCCGTTTGAGTTGATCCGGTGTACGGCTGAGGCGAATTGGTGATCGAAGCAGTTTGCGCTGCCTTGGCAAGAGTTACATTGAACGCTGCCGACGAAACTGAACTGTAGTTGTTGTCGCCCGCGCGTGTAGCGGTAATAGCACACGCCGCACTTGCGTTTGTTACCGTCAGGACGCCGCCGCTGGTGATCGTACAACCCGCCGAACCGCCGTCACTGAATGTGATCGCTCCCGCAGTCGAACCGCCGGACGCTGAAAGTGTCGGCGTCGAACCATACGTGACAGTTCCCGGGTTGTCGACAGTTAGAGTTGCCTGAGAGGCCTTGTTCAGCGTGATCGGGAAACTTGCCGAGGATGCTGAGACATTATAGTTCGAGTCTCCGGCTTTTGTGACGGTCGCGGCACACGTGCCGCTGGCGTTGGTTACATTTACGGTCGTTCCGCCGCTGATGTTACAGCCGGTGGATGATCCAACGCTAAATGTATAGCCGCCCGTGCTTTCGCCGCCGGTCGCGGTCAGCGTTCCGGTCGAACCGTATGTAACGCTCGAAGGAGCCGTTACGGACGGAGTAGTTTGATTCGCTAGGGTAACCGTTACGGTTCCGTTTACGAAGTTAAATGTGTAGTTAGCAATTGTTCCGCCAGAGCAGCTAGTCGAAGGCGTTGTTCCGGCGGGGCTTGTTGTTGTGTATGCGGTCGTGCAGGACGGTGCGGCTGTGACGACGCTCGAAGTCTCGCCGTTCTGGAATGCTCCGTACGCTGGCGTGATCGTCGGAACCGCGGAACCGTATGGTAAAGATGTGCTCGAAGCCGTGACCGTCAGAGACGCCCGGCTTACCGTATTTCCGCTCGCGGCGGTCGTAATGTTTACTGGCGTCGCTCCGGTGCTGGAGAGAACGATATTCTGCGCGTTGTATGTTCCTGCGACCGCCGCGTTTGCCTTGAGCCTGATTCGCAAACTGCCGCCCGCTGTTCCGCCGCTTTGAGTAAATGTCGCGGTTGTTCCGTAGGTTGTTCCGTCCGGCGAAACTTCGAAACCTGTCGGTGCAGTTGCCACGAGGTCGACAGTCAGGTTAGAACCTGAAACGCTAAAGGTCTGCGCAGCCGATGCCGTGCCATATGTCGTGGTAAATGCAGTCGCAGTTGCGGCCCCAGTTATCGTTGGAGTTGCTGCCGTGACTGGCGCAAATGCAACGCCTCGAAAGGCCTTACCAGCTGCAGCGGTCGCTAAGGTCGTCGCAGTTCCAAATGAACCGGTTGCATTATAAGCTGCTGTGTCGGTGTACTTGACGAGTGCGTTGGCAGCGGAAGTACCCGTTCCAGTCGTCGCATAAATGTCAGTTCCAGTTCCATTTGTGGCAATTACTACTCCAAAGAATGTCCCGGTAATTGTCCCACGTGCCGTCCAAGTAGAACCGTCAAACGAGTATTTTTTAATACCGCTGGCACCGTCGGCTATAAACACTTGGTCAACGCCTGAAACCGCTCCATCGCGATCCAAAAAGAAAAACTGACTCGAACTAGTGCTACCGACCGCAGCGGATAAGGCCGAATATGTCGCGGTGGTTGTTGGAAGGCCGCTACCGACGCTACCCAATGCGCCTATTGTTCCAGCAGCGTAAAGCTGATTACCAAAAACCCCGATAGGAGTTGAGTTCGTAGCGTTAATGACATTCGTTGAACCGGGCTGCGTGCCGAACGATAATGAACTTATTCCGGTGCTCGTCGCATTGCTTGTCACGTAAATTGTAGAACCATCAGAGCTTGCGACTCCTCTAATATTCTTGGTGCCAAGTCCGGGGGCACGTGTGGTCGTATCAACGCTTCCACTCGCGTCGACCCGCCCAATGACTCTGTCCGCTGATCCAGTCGCGACGCCCGCAGTCGCATTGGCGGCATTATAACCAACGAGGAGCAAGTAACGTCCGTCTTGCGTGCGAGATAAGAAGCCCTCAGATGTCGCACTTCCACTTTGAGTCAATGCCGCATTTCCGGGAGCCGCTGCGACCGTGGAATTTATAGCTATCGTATTCAAAGGACTCTGGCCGGTGCCGGTCTTTTGAAACTCCAACAACGATACCGTCGTAGCAGCTGACGTTTGTGCATCAGACTGAAGAACCATTAGATTGCCCGCAGTGAGCGGCAGCGCAAAGAACATCGGCTGCATCGGCTCGCTGTTTTGTTTTGCTGCGAGTTGCGGGGCTGCCTTGAGCACTGTGGATTGGGTGCTTTCCAGGCCGAAGAGTTGTTTTACTTGATCTAGGAACTCGTATTGGGTGCTGCCGGAGGCGGCGGCGGTTATTGTGATGGTTATGATGGCGACTGCGCAAAGTACGGCGGCTCGGCCGGTGATGCGGCCAGACAAAAGGCGTTTGAACATATAGTTAGTAAGCTCCGATCAAGGGTTTTTCCAGTTTAGGCAAAGGCTGTCATGGTAGGCGTGCCCCAAACTGCGAGACCGGCGACGTGTTTGCGAAAAAGTTCTCTTTTAGTTATTCAGTAAACGTGAGTATAAACCGAATAATTTACTTGTCAACCGCTCAAGCGGGTATTTAATAAGGAGTTAACGCCGTCCGATTTTCACCCCGTAAACGCGGAAAGCCACAAACCACAACCGCGAAACCCCAGCGGGCAGTTTTTTTTTGACAGTCAGGGCGGCGGGCAGTTTATTTTGCAGTCAGGAAATCCCCGGCGCGACATCGCCGAAGAATCCCTAAAGATCGCCGCCGCCATTTGCATCTATACGAATAACAATATTATCGTCGAGGAGATCTAAGTCATAACCACCTGCGGTAGTCGATGGTTAAGGATTAGTAACGAGGAATACCAGCGGCGTCCTTTTTGTCTTCTGATGAAAGCTCGCCATATCTCAAGTCCCACTCTTTTCTCCACTCTCGAAATGATCGAAACTCTGTCTCCCTACTTTTAATCGCAGCCGCGTTGTCTGTCATCAGACGCCGACCATATTCATCCATGGTCACCGCCGTACCATCGCTAAACCCAGCCGAGATACCAGTCGTAAAAGGAATCTTTCTTGGGTCGGGCATTAAAAAGAACCTATCACCGAGCTGGTTCCAAAGTGTTTGTTTCATATATTTCTCCGGGTAAAGCCATTCTTTTCTACCGCCAGCAACAAATCGTCTCGCTCGCTTCTTGATAATGTAATTGATTGCAAGGACCTCATTCTCTGGAAGCAACCTGCCAGTCTGGATTCCCGTTAAATCGAAAAATGCACGGCCCTCAAGCCGAAAATTTTCACGCGGCGCCAGTAATGGTGCTTTTGGATTCCTAGAATACTGGACATGTGTAATCACCAAGCACCTTTCAAGACTCAACGGGAAGATCGTATGAGTTCCAATTGAGGCGAGACGCGCGTCACGCGGGTACGCATGCTCCTTTTGCCCGGGAAAAGCCTTCTTGTTATAAAAGGTAACCGGGTGATCGCTGATGATGAATTTGGTGGGTGAATCGTCTGCTTTGAAAATCTCCCAAGTAGCCTCACTCCAAATCGCGGAATAAATTCCCGTCATTGATGGAAGGATATCCAGGATCCTTTGGTTCGGGGCATTCTCCGTCATAAGCGTCATTAGGTCCAGGCCTTTTGGCGTACGAAAAGTTTGGGCACCCAAGTAGGCTATGAGATCCGAAAATGAAGACACACTATCCTGACATAAGGTAAAATCCGAGAACAGTTCCACGGCTTTCTTTCCGAGCGAATCAACTGGTCCGAAGAATTTTCTTTCAATTACATCCGAAAGTTCCCCGGCGAAATACTTTGTGTATAGATGGTCTTGAGCGAAGCAGCTTGCTGGACCAAGGGTTCTAAGCGCTCGTCGAGTATAAACCTGACCATCCCTCCCTGGCAGCTTTTCGGGATTGAGGTCGAGATAAAAATACTTCCTTTCTAGCGATTCACTCGGAATGAATCTTTTCTGATACCATTCGGGAACATAATGGTTTGATGTGGAGAATGCCATTAGATAGATTTTATCATCAAAAAGACGAAAAAAGGCGTCGGTGGCCGCTCCCATTCAGCTACCGACGCCTTTAGTTTGAGGGATTGTGTCTGATCACGGTTTCCCACATCCGCGATCTGACAGATATTTCCCCGTTTTGGCAACCTCCGCCAGAGTGACCCAATTCACTTTTTATTCACGATTCATCGAGATCAGGTGCGAAAACGTTGCATTTATTGAGCAATATTAACGATCGGAGAGACAAAAATACCGGTTCGAAAGAGATTAATTCGTCAGGCAGGCATTTTTCTTCGCATCGGAACCATTTTTCCAACCACAAACATCATTTTGTTTGTCAGGATCTCTATTTTATTGCGAAGAAAAATGAATTTTCTTGCAAGAAAAATGATTTTTCTTCGTACTTTTTTCGCAAAGTAACGAATAAAATGATTTTTCTTCGCGTTTTTATCATTTTTCTTCGCACTTTTATCATTTTTCTTCGCAGAAATATCATCCCTCACGTCAGAAATATCATGTTTTCTGTCAACAAGTTCACTTTTCCTCGAACCCTTGACAAACAAATAGCCATTTTCCCGTCATAAATGAGTATTTGTTAGAAATAAATCCTAATTTTCCCCAAGAAAATCTAAATCCTTCCCCTTTAGTATTTTTGAACGCTCGACCAGATTCGGATCGCTAGCGGGCGACAGGTGACGTGTCGCGTTGCCGCGCTGAGTCCTCGTGCGGGCTACCGACACCTGGGTGTTGAATTTGGTGGAGAATGTTTTACTTCCCGTGTATTATAGCGGTAGTTTTTTTAACGTTTGTGGGGCGCATTTTTCGCCGTTTGCGGGGATGTCGGGATTTTGCTGATCGCTCTGCGAACTATCATTTGGATCCAGGGGCCGACGTACATGTTTACTACAATTTTGCCGCGGCTGCGGTCTGTTTACCGGGCTTTTTCGTCTTTGGCGTTTAGGGCGGCGCTCGGAGCGTTGATCTGCTTTTCGTTATCCCAATTGCCGGGGTCGTCGGTTTTGGGCCAGAGGGCTCGATCGGAGATGCCGCAGGACGAACCGCTGGAACAAATGGACGATCCGCCGGCTTCGATGTGGGTGACGGGATTTTCGCGCGGAATGGTGTCGAGGTTCAACGCATTTACGAGCCGGCAGGTAAACGTAAATTCGGGCGGGATGAATATCACGGGCGACGCGGCCAACGAACCGTCGATCAGCGTCGATCCGAGAGATCACAACCGAATGGTGATAGGCTGGCGGCAGTTTGACAGCGTAGCAAGCAATTTCCGCACATCGGGCTATGGCTACACGAGCAATGGCGGCACGAACTGGACGTTTCCGGGTGTACTCGATCCGAGTGTTTTTCGCAGCGATCCCGTCTTGTTCGCCGATGACAGCGGTAAATTTTATTACAACAGCCTGCTCTCGACCTTTTTCGACAACATCTACCGCTCGGCCGACGGGGCCGCGCCGTGGACGAATCTCAACGGGACGGGAAACGCCACGGGCGGTGATAAGCAATGGTACACGGTGGACAATACCAGCAGCACGGGCCACGGATTTCAATATCAGGCGTGGAGTACGGCGGGCAACAACTACGGCGGGCGTCAATTTAGCCGTTCGATCGATGGCGGGGCTACGTGGATGGACCCGGTCAACATTCCGAATTCGCCCCAGTGGGGAACGCTCGATGTCGATTTGTCCGGCAATCTCTTTATCGGCGGTGTGAATGTGAGCACGAGCCAGGTTTGGTGCATACGTTCGTCGAACGCGAAGAACGGTGCTGTGACGCCGACGTTTGACCAGAGCACAGCGGTCAACATCGGCGGGACGTTCGGCTCGGGCCAGACGATCAATCCGGGCGGTTTGGCCGGGCAGCTGTTTCTCGCGGTCGACCGTTCGGGCACGGCGACCAATAACAACATCTACATGCTCGCAAGCGTCAGGGCGACCGGAGTGTCCGGCGGCAACGACGTAATGTTCGTCCGAAGCACGAACGGCGGGCAGACGTTCACAGCTCCAAAAAGGATCAACGACGATCCGGTGAACCCGGCAAAGTGGCACTGGATGAGCAGCTTTGCGGTGGCACCAAACGGCCGTATCGACGTGGTCTGGTTGGACACGCGGAGCGCCGCCAACAACACCGATTCGCAGCTTTTCTATTCCTACAGCATTGACGGCGGCACCACGTTCGCGCCGAACGTCGCGGTCAGCGCACCGTTTAACCCGTTCCTTGGCTATCCGAACCAGAACAAGATGGGCGATTACATGACGATCGTTTCCGACAACACCGGCGGCGACGTTGCCTACTCGGCGACGTTCAACCAGGAAGAGGATATATATTATGTGCGGGTGTCTCCGCCGAGGCCTTCGTCGAGGCCGCAATTTGATTTTGACGGCGACGGGAAGACGGACCTTTCGATCTACCGGCCTGGCCCGGGTGAGTGGTGGTGGAATAAGTCTTCGAATGGCGGGAATGCGGCGGTGCAGTTTGGGACTTCGACAGATCGGCTCACGCCAGTGGATTTTACGGGTGATGGTAAGACGGATGTCGCTTTTTGGCGGCCTGCGACGGGGCAGTGGTTTGTTTTGAGGAGCGAGGATTTTTCGTTTTATGCGTTCCCGTTTGGGGCGACCGGTGATTTACCGGTGCCGGCGGATTATGATGGGGACGGGAAGGCTGATGCTGCAGTGTTTAGGGAAAGTGCGTTGACCTGGTTTATCAGCAAATCGAGCGGCGGGACGGATATTGTCGGGTTTGGGGCGGCCGGTGATAAGCCTGTCAACGCGGATTACGACGGCGACGGGAAATCGGACATTGCGATCTTTAGGCCGAACGGAGCCAACGGGGTTGAGTGGTGGGTTCGGCGTTCGTCGAATGCGAGCGTCTTTGCATTGCAGTTTGGAGCGGCGACCGACAAGGCTTTGCCGGGAGATTTTACGGGTGATGGCAAGGCCGATGTCGCTTTCTGGCGGCCTTCTACCGGGGCTTGGAATATTCTGCGGAGCGAGGATTTTTCGTATTACGCGTTTCCGTTCGGGGCGACGGGCGATATAGCTTCGCCTGGAGATTACGACGGCGACGGCAAAACGGACGCTGCGGTGTTCAGGCCTTCGAACTCAACGTGGTTTGCCAACAAATCAGGCGGCGGAACCCTGATACAGCAATTCGGCATCGCGGGCGATGTTCCGGTGCCGAGTGCGTTTGTGAGATGATCAAAAGTCACACCCGCAATAATTTATTTAAAACGCCGGTGAGTGGGAGAAAAACGCCATTGTTAGGATCCGCGAGCGGACGGCGAATCAGAAGCTTATAGGTCGTCGGGCCGTACTTATACTGGGGCGATTAGCTCGCTTATCGAGAATTTTATTCATACTTGAACCTAAATTATTTTGCTTATCGGCGTTAAGCTTTAGTATCATTCAAACCCACTCTAATGGATTTTGCAGTTTAAGAAATTCCCACAAAATGTGGACCAACTCCTATGAAAATATACTCGCATTGCACTTCAGATTTGCATACTTTAGTCGATGTCAACAAAAATACTTATTCAATATCAAAGCATTTGATTCTGCACATTCTAGTAGTAGGAACGTTCATTCTTCTTGCGAATATTGCTGCAATCGCAGCGACATTTACCGTGACAAAAATTGCCGACACGAATGACGGCGTGTGCGATGTTGATTGTAGTTTGCGGGAAGCTATCGCAGCGGCCAATGCGGTGGGCACCAATGACCTCATAAGTTTTGACCCGACGATATTTAGCGTTTCTCGGACGATTACTCTTGGCGGCACCGAACTGGTAATTGCCAATAATGGCAGCGTAGTGATTACCGGAACGGGGTCGAATTTGCTCACTATTAGCGGAAATGTCTTGAGCCGCGTTATGTCGATCAATAACGGCGCAGTGATCACGCTAAATGACATCTCGATAAAGAATGGGAAAACAGCTTCATTTAGCAATGGGGCAGGAATTCTCAATGCAGGTTCTTTAACCATCAATAACTCGATTATCAGCAATAACGATGCGGGTAACGGCAACGGCGGTGGTGTCTACTGTGACGGCAGCAATTCTAGTTTGACGATGGCCGGATCAACGATTTCCGGTAATAAGGGAAATGGTGCCGGGATTCAAAATGTGCAGGGGACGGTTACAATCTATAATTCGATGGTCAGTGGCAATTCCGGTATAAATGGCACAGGCATTTTGAATGCGTACGGCACGCTCAATCTTTCAAGTGTTACTATCACCGGCAATCAGTCCGGGACGACGGGAGGCGGACTTGGCGGAGGGCTTCTTAACACCGGCACGGTCATCGCCGTAAACACAACGATCAGTAACAATTCGGCGGCGAATATTGGCGGTGGCGGAGGTGTCTACAACGACGGCGGCAACATAAACATGACTGGATCGACGATCACGGGAAACCAGACAATCGGCGACGGTGCAGGGGTCAATACGAGGTTCGGATCGTTTGTATTTAGTAATGGTTCGATCACCGCGAACTCGGGCTGCAGCAGCTGCCGCGGCGGTGGGATCTCTAATCTCGGCAATACCAGTACGGTGGCGCTTACCAACGTTACGTTGAAGGATAATTTTTCCGGATCGGGCGGTGGGATATTTAACGAGAACGGTTCGATCGCCAACGTCGAAAAGTCCACGATCTCAAATAATTATGGAGTGAATGGCGGCGGCGGAGCCTCGGTCAGCAGTGGAACTCTAAATTTGATAAACGTAACTGTTTCGACAAATTCAACCGGGTCGGCTGGCGGCGGCGGCGGAGTTCTGATCGGTTCCGGCGAATTGAATTCAACAAATTCGACGATAGTAAGGAACATGGCCGGTAGTCTCGGCGGTGGCGGGATCCGAAATGGAAGTGGAACGGCAGTTGGTACGATCAATTTAAAGAATACGTTGATCGGTGACAATACTGCTATAAACAGCACTTCTCCGGATGTGATCGGTAATCTAATTTCGCTCGGCTACAACATTATCGAGAACCGGACCGGCTCCGGGATCACTGGTGCTCAGACGGGGGACATCCTCGGACAGGACCCACAAGTTGTATTTCTCCGTAATAATAATGGCCCGACCGAAACAGTTGCTCTTCAGCCTACAAGTCCTGCTGTTGACGCGGGCGATCCCGTTTTATTTCCTTCCACCGATCAGCGCGGCGTCCCACGGCCTCAGGATGGCGACTTGAATGGATCGATCAGAGCGGATATTGGGGCTTATGAGCGGCAAGTTTCCACACTTTTAGTCAGTAAAACCGAGGACACCAATGATAATGTGTGTGATTCTGATTGTTCACTGCGAGAGGCGATCTTCGCGGCGAATGCAGCTGGAACGGCGGACAATGGAATATTCTTTGCGCCAATTTTGTTCAGTATCCCTCAAACCATCACCCTAAGCGGCAGCGGTTTGTCAAAGAACGACATCGGCACTCTGGTCATTGTTGGAACGGGTGCGAATAATTTGACCATCAGCGGTAATGATCAGGTGCGCGTGTTGGTCAATTTGGGTACGCTGGCGATAAAAGGAATAACCATTACCAGGAGCCGTCAACAAGAGGGCAGCGGAGCAACTTTTAACGGCGGAAGAATGGCGATCGAAGATTGTGTTTTGAACGCGAACGTAGCCGCGTATGCTGGAGGAGGTCTTACCAACACGGGAGATCTCTTGATCAAGAATTCCGCTATTGTTGGTAATTCTGCACTGAACACGAGCAATAATGACGGCGGCGGTGGTATTGATAATGACGGAGGAACGATGACGATCCTCAGCTCGACGATCGCCAACAACTTCACTAACAGCCGTGGCGGCGGTATTCGGAATGATAACAGTGGGTATGTTTTGATCCGTGATTCCCTGATTGCAGGGAATTCTGCCGTTGCCGGCGGCGGTATCTATCATACTAACGGATCAGGAAAACCCGCCCTCGACGTAATTAACACGACGATCAGCGGAAACAGGTCTAATGTCGATGCGGGCGGGTTTTATAGTTTTAGCTTTAGCGTAGTTAACGTCACAAATGTAACGGTTGTGCGCAACACTGCCAATTTCGACACGTCCGGTGTCGGTGTCGGCGGCGGTATTCGCAACGAAATTGGTACACTGAACATCCGAAATTCGCTACTAGCGAACAATGCCGATAACGGAACGGCGCCGGATTATTCCGGCACTGCGACATCCCAAGGATACAATCTCTTCAAGAGCACATCTGGAACTACAATAGCCGGGACAACCACCGGAAATATCTTGGGACAGGACCCGAATATTGACCCCGTGTTGAGACCAAACGGCGGGGCAACTGCCAACCACGCAGTAAGGGTAGGAAGTCCGGCGATTGACAGTGGGAGTTTAGCATCACCTGCGATCACAACCGACCAGCGAGGGCTCACGCGGCCGTTTGACGCGGCAAATGTTCCAAATGCGCCGGGTGGTAATGCCTCGGATATTGGTGCGTTTGAACGTCAAGCAAGTGATGTCTCGGGGTACGGGACGCAATTTGATTTTGACGGTGACAGTAAAACTGACCTGTCGATCTTTCGTCCGGGGCCGGGCGAGTGGTGGTGGAATAAGTCTTCGAATGGCGGGAATGCGGCGTTGCAGTTTGGTATGGCGACGGACGTGCCGGTTCCGGTCGATTTTACGGGTGACGGGAAGACGGATGTTGCATTCTGGCGGCCTTCGACGGGACAGTGGTTTGTGCTGAGAAGCGAAGATTTTTCGTTTTATGCGTTTCCGTTTGGGGCGGCCGGTGATGTGCCGGTGCCCGCGGATTATGACGGGGACGGGAAGGCGGATGCGGCTGTGTTTAGGGAGAGTACGCTTACTTGGTATATCAATAAGTCGTCCGGCGGGACTGATATTGTCGGGTTCGGAGCGGCGGGTGATAAGCCTGTGAACGCCGACTATGACGGTGACGGCAAGGCGGATATTGCCATTTTCAGGCCGAATGGCGGCAGCGGGTCGGAATGGTGGGTTCGTCGCAGCTCGAACGCATCGGTGTTTGCGTTGCAGTTTGGAATCGCGACGGATCGGGCAGTTCCGGGAGATTACACCGGCGACGGCAAAGCCGACATTGCATTCTGGCGGCCCTCGACCGGGGCTTGGAATATACTGCGAAGCGATGATTTCTCTTACTATGCGTTCCCGTTTGGAACTACGGGCGATGTACCCTCGCCCGGAGACTATGACGGCGACGGGAAGCTAGACGCGGCGGTATTCAGGCCTTTGAACTCGACGTGGTACGTAAACCGCTCGACAGCCGGAACGCTGATCCAGCAATTCGGCATCGCCGGCGACGTGCCGCTGCCGAGTGCGTTTGTGCGGTAGGAACTGCTCGGTCTCTTTTTGAGAAGCCGTTACTTAGGTGCGGGTTGCCGAAAAGCGGTATGGAAGTGCGAAGTTGCTACCTGTTTTTCTTGACCGTCGAAGCGGTTTTCGGGTACGCTGTCCCTGCACCCCTGTAAGAGAAGGCCGTTCAAAGGGCCAAAGGAACTTAAAGCCGACCAAGGTCGCATAGGTTAGGCAAAAAGCGTTATGTATTTACCCACTAATTCCCGTGCGCTATTGTTTCCTCTCACATTGTTTGTCGTCGCGACTATTTTTCAGACTTCGCTCAACGGGCAGGATGGTGGAGTTGATCAAACGTTCAAGCCAAACTTGGAACGACTCGACGGGGTGGTTTACGTCGCCAGATCTCAGCCGGACGGTAAAGTCGTCGTTGGCGGGTCGTTCCAATTCGTAAATGCTGCGACGCGGATCAACTTGGCTCGCCTTAATGCGGATGGAACAAACGACGAAACCTTTAACGTAGGCGATGGGCCGGATCGACAAGTATATTCCGTCGCATTCCAACCTGACGGAAAGATCATTGTAGGCGGTTTATTTGGTCGTTTTGACGGGCGGCTCGCGGGAAGCATCGTTCGGCTGAACTCAAACGGTACCGTTGATACAACCTTCAATTGTCCGGGAACTGTTAGTCCGGGAAACACAACTTATGTTGTCAGCTCTCTCGTAGTGCAACCTGACGGCAAGATAGTGGCCGCCGGGAACTTTGCAAACTTCAATGGGCAGACTGCGAACGATATCATCCGATTGAACCCGGACGGGAGTGTCGATGGCTCGTTTGCATCCTACTCGGTTCCGTCCAACGGACGAATAGCTGCTCTTGAAGTTCTGCCTGACGGCAGAATGAACATGGCCTTGACCTATTCCATTCCGCCCGGTGAGCCGCGAAGCCAAGTTGTTCGTCTTTTTCCGAATGGACTGGTGGATAGCTCATTTAGTGCTTCGATAATCAACAGCAATATCACGACGATAGCTGTAGACGCGGGTGAAAACGTTTTAGTCGCCGCAAATAGCCTAACAGCCTCATCACCCTTGCCGTTGTTTCGGTTAACAGCTAACGGCGGTTTTGATTCCTCTTTTAGTGCCGCACCGAGTAGTACGGTGCACAGCATCTTGGCCGAGCCCGATGGAAAGATCATCGTTGGCGGCGAATTTGCGGAAGTCGCCGGCGTTCCTCGCGGCCGGATAGCGCGGTTGAATTTTAACGGCGGCCTTGATACGACCTTTGATTCGAATGCTGATATTGACTATCACGTCGTAGCCCTGCTGCGGCTCGGTGACGGGAAGCTATTGGTGGGTGGAAGAAACACAAACTTTCCTATTCCTGGAAAGAGCAGGCTGACTCGGCACAACGCGGACGGGACGGTCGATACGTCGTTCACGACCAAACTGCGGTCCACCGACACGGCCGACGTCGTCGTAGCTCTACCGGACGGAAAGATGCTGGTCGGCGGGGCATTCACGGCCGTGAACGGCGTAGAACGCAGCGCAATCGCCCGCTTGAATAATGATGGCACTCTCGACAATTCTTTTCAGTCCAATGCGAACTGGAGTGTCAAGGCGATCGCAGTCCAGTCCGACGGAAAGATCCTAATTGGCGGGACTTTTGATTCGGTCAACGGGTCTTTTAGATTAAGGGTCGCCCGCCTAAACCCGAACGGAAGTCTTGACAGCAGCTTTGATCCCGGCTCAAATTTCGACGGTGGCACAGGCGTCTCAGCGATCGTACCGCTCACTGACGGGAAGATCCTGGTAGGCGGAGCATTCTATCAGGTTAACGGGAACGCTAAAGGGCTGCTCCGGCTCAACGCAGATGGAACGCATGACACGTCGTTTAACGCGGGATTTGAGAGCCAGTCCGCTGACGTCCGGGTGATAGTGCCGCAACCAGACGGAAAGATCATGATCGGCGGCTCGTTTATTGGGCTGCAGGGGACGACGCGAAGACAGATTGCGCGACTCAATTCGAACGGTTCCCTTGATGCGGCATTCCAAGCACCGCAAGTCCTGAACCCTACGATCACCGCGATCGTCTTGCAGCCGGATGGAAAGATCTTGATCGGTGGCTCTTTTCTGGCCCTGGTCAACGATGTCGAATGGAAGAATCTAATGCGACTTAACCCAAACGGTGCGCTGGATGACACGTTTAGGATCGGTACGGGATTTTCTAATGGCTCCGTTAACGCGGTCATTAGACAGAGTGACGGGAAAATTCTCGTCGGAGGAGGTTTCCCCAGCTACGACGGTGTGCCCGCGAAGAACTTCATTAGGTTACTCGATACGGGAGCGATAGATTCGTCTTTTCAGGTAGGGGGCGGCATGAACGGAAATGTCAATTCAATAGCGTTGCTGTCAAACGGAAATATCCTTGTGGGCGGTCTCTTCTCGGACGTTCAGGGTTATTTTCATGCGGGCGTCGCGCGCCTTCGGGGGACCCCGATATCGCAGGCGCGGGCACCATTCGACTTTGACGGTGACGGCAAGACGGACCTGTCGATATTTCGGCCAAACGGTGCGGCTTCGGAATGGTGGTGGAATAAGAGTTCGACGGGTGGGAATGCTGCGTTGCAGTTCGGCTCGTCCACGGATAAGTTAGCTCCGGTTGATTTCACGGGTGACGGTAAGACTGACGTCGCTTTTTGGCGACCCTCGACGGGGCAGTGGTTTGTTTTGCGGTCGGAAGATTTTTCGTTTTATGCGTTTCCGTTTGGGGCGGCCGGTGATGTGCCGGTGCCCGCGGATTATGATGGGGACGGGAAGGCGGATGCGGCTGTGTTTAGGGAGAGTACGCTTACTTGGTATATCAATAAGTCGTCCGGCGGGACTGATATTGTCGGGTTTGGAGCGGTGGGTGATAAGCCTGTTAATGCCGACTACGACGGCGACGGGAAAGCGGATATTGCGATCTTCAGGCCGACCGGAGCGAGCGGTGCGGAATGGTGGGTTCGCCGCAGCTCGAACGCGAGCGTTTTTGCATTGCAGTTTGGTTCCTCGTCTGACAAGGCTGTGCCGGGAGATTTTACCGGTGACGGCAAGGCCGATGTGGCTTTTTGGCGGCCTTCGACGGGGGCTTGGAATATTCTCCGGAGCGAAGATCTTTCGTATTACGCGTTTCCGTTCGGAGCTTCAGGCGATATCGCTTCGCCTGGGGATTACGACGGCGACGGCAAAACGGACGCTGCGGTGTTTCGGTCTTCGAGCTCGACGTGGTTCGCCAATAAATCAGGTGGCGGAACCCTGATACAGCAATTCGGCATCGCGGGCGACGTGCCGTTGCCAAGTGCGTTTGTCCGATAAAATAAATTCCGGCCCGTTTGGCGGTTTCCCTAAACGCGAAAAAGGCGGAGATTGATCCGCCTTCTGAAATCACTAACAATTACGGCTAGTGATCTTAACTTGGTACTCGCGGCGGGGTTCGAACCTGCGACCTCTTCCTTCGGAGGGAAGCACTCTATCCAGCTGAGCTACGCGAGCATACGCGGAGATTATATCATTTAGCTTCGTCGCGGGGAACGATCTTTATCGTCTTGATGCGGATCGGTTCGACCGGACGTTCGCCTTCTTTCGGGGTGACGCCTGAGATCGTGCGGACGTTGTTCATACCGTCGATGACCTTGCCAAAGATGGTGTAGCGGTTGTCGAAGCCCTGTTCGCGTTTGAGCGTGATAAAGAACTGTGAGTTTGCTGAATTATTGTCCTGACCGCGTGCGGCACCGAGAATGCCGGTGTCGTACGGGATATCGGAGAACTCCGCATCGACATTGGGCTTGTCCGATTTGCCCTGACCGTCGTTGGTTGGGTCGGCGTCTTTTGAAAAAGGATCTCCGGACTGGATCACCGACTGATTGATCCGGTGAAATGTCACGCCGTCATATACGCCCTCTTTTGCGAGTTCCTTAAATCTCGCGACCATCTTTGGTGCGATGTTCGAATAAAGCTCGAGTTTGATCGTGCCGTACGCGGGCGTTTCCATCTCGATCACCGCGATCTCCGGATCGGCTATCGGCGTCACGCCTTTTTTCACATCGGCATTAGCGGGCTTTGCGGTGTTTGCCGCTTTTTTGTCGTTACATGAAACGACAAACGCCGAGAGGATGATCAGAAAGATTACTACTTTTTTCATATTCGTTAGATCGTTTTTTCACTATCCAGAATTATCGTGACCGGGCCGTCATTGACGAGTTCGACATCCATCATGGCTCCGAATTCACCGGTCGCGACATCTTTTACGATTTCGCGAGCCTTCGCGACAAAATATTTATACCAGCGAAGCGCTTCGCTGCCCGGTGATGCTTCGATAAATGACGGCCGCCGCCCGCGACGCGTGTCGCCGTAAAGCGTAAACTGCGAAACGACCAGCAAACCGCCATCGATATCTACCAGAGACAAATTCATCTTGCCGTCGGCATCGTCAAAGATCCGCATGTTGACGATCTTATCAACCAGATAATCCGCGTCTTTGTCGTCGTCCGCGTGCGTCACGCCCAGCAAAACCATCAACCCGGCACCGATCTCGCCGATCAGTTTACCATCGACCGTGACTCTTGCCCGCGAGACGCGTTGGACGACGGCGCGCATTATGCTTCTTCGATGTAAACCTTGTTCATGACGACCGGATCGTGCGGTTTGTCGCTGCCATTGCGGGGAACCGAGGCGATCGCGTCAACCACATCGTGGCCCTCGATCAGCTTGCCAAATTTTGTATAGCTCGGCGGCAGAGGATAATCGATGTGCATGATAAAAAACTGCGAACCGTTGGTATTCGGGCCAGAGTTTGCCATTGCGACGGTGCCTTTGTCGTAGATGCCGGCGTAAAGCTCGCTATCGCGATCGATCTCGTCGTCAAACTTGCCGCCCCACGCGGATTCGCCGCCGTAGCCTTCGCCAAGCGGATCGCCGCCCTGGATCATGAAATTTGGGATAACGCGGTGAAAGATAATGCCGTCGTAATAATTCTTGTCCGCCAAAAGACGAAAATTCTCGGTCGTTTTTGGTGCGTCCGCCTCTAAAAGCTCAAATTTGATCGTGCCTTTGTTCGTTTCAATAACTGCTGTTCTGTTTGCCACTAAATATTCTCCTGATCGTTTGTTTGTAAATCTCGTCGTTCCGCTATTTTAACAATTTCCTGCTCAAGCAATCCAATTGCGTCTGACTTTTTAGCCATCGGATTTTTCGCTGGCTGCCCTTCGTTGATGAGCGCGACGTTTTCGGTCAGACGGTTGACGCGCCGGACGATACCGCGATCGAACAGGTAAAATGCGACGATCCGCGAAACGAGCCCGGCGAACAAGGCCACAAACACGAAAATGTAGTCACGGTATCGGATATAATTGGTCTCGTCGATGCGTTCGGCGAGAAGTTCTTCCTCTTTGTTCTGCATCGCACCGACCTGTGTGCGTATAGCGTCCATCAGCGTCTTTCCACCTTGCAGGTGCTCGTACAATTGATCCGCACTTTTGCCGCTGACGTAATCCTGCGAAGCCTTGAGCGACGCCAACTGTTTGCCGACGAGATCTTCGATGATGCCGAGGCCTTCGAGGCGGCGAAGCCTCGGGTTTTCGCCGGGTTCGAGCTCGATGTTTTCGCGAAGCGACGTGATGACGGAGGGAATTCCGGCGACCGCGCGTTCATACGGTTCCAGATACTCGGGGCGTTTTGTGAGCAAAAAGCCTCGTTCGCCTGTCTCGGCGTCGACCATGAGCGTCATCAGATCATTATATTGCCTCACCATCTTAAACTTCCGCTGGATGTCATACTCGATCCACGAACGCGAGCGGTTACCGTAAAACGCGACCGCGAACGACACGAGTACCGCAATGATCGGAATCGCCGCCAAGATCCCGCCCTGAGCGCGAAGCGTCGCGTGATTCCAAAACTGGAGGTAGCGTATCCAACGCCATTTTAGAACGGTCCTGAGTCGCTGCATTGTTTAAACTCTATGGATTTAAAATAAATTGTTCAATCGCGGCGGCGACACCGGCCTGGTCGTTCGTAAATGTGGAGTGAAAATCGCGACGGTCGAGCAGATCTTGGGCGGCGTTGCCCATTACGACGGGCGTTCCGGCGTATTCGAGCATTTCGAGGTCATTAAAATTGTCGCCGATGCACATTACGTTTGCGGCAGTCAGGCCGTTCAGTTCTGCCAGCCGTGAAACGCCGTGGCCTTTTGACGCGTCGGGCGGCAAGATGTCGAGCAGCGTGAAATCAAGCGAAGGATAGATCGTGGCCAGGATCGTTACATTCCCCTGGAATTCGTCATTGAGCGTCGATTCGAGTTCGCGCATCGAGGAACAATTGCCGGAGAACGAAATGTGGACGATCTCGTGGTCAGCCAATATGTTCTCTAACGATTCAACATGAGCAACACCGCGTCGGCCGATCTCTACTCCGTGCAGGCTCTCGGACCAACGCAGATATTTCTTAAGCGGCGTATTATCATCAGAAATCCGGTCGTAAAGCAGCGTACCAAGTCCGTGAGGATCGGTGCTCACCAGAGCATCGCCGCCAAACGCCTTTCCAACGCGGACTACCTCTAAACTTGTCTCAGTCGTCAACAGGGAACAATGCACGGTCTCTTCGCTGTCCGCATACTTGAGGAGCCCGCCGTTGTGCGTGATCAGCGGAGCATTTAACCCCAGATCGATCCCGACCGGCTGAGCGTCCCGAAACCGCCGACCCGTCGCGATCGTCACCAGCACACCCGCATCTTCAGCCGCCCGGATCGCTTCGCGATTGGCGTCCGGAACCTGGCCGAGTGAATTAAGCGTTGTGCCGTCGAGGTCTAGGGCGAGGAATTTGATCATTTATGTCGGCTCTTGGTAAAAAATACAATCGTCAGCTGCCACAAAATCAGACCGACGAAAACTAACAATGCGAGTAAATCCCAGGACACTAGGCCTCCCCTGAGAAGGAAGAAAGAAAAAAAATGACCTGGAGGAATCCCAAAGTCGGTTCCAATCGTCGGATCTATGCCGACGGCATTCTGCCACCGCTCATGAAATACGGAGAGCCATCGAGCGAAAAGTAAAAACGGCATCGAGCATATCGCCAAAGATGACCAGTGCCGATCAAATGTAAAAAAAGCGGAGGATAAAATAGCACAACAAAATACTGCCAAACGAAAGTGAAAAACTACAGGGTCTTGCCCATATTCGTGGGGATCGATGGGTCTAACCGCTTGAACCCGTAGGATGAAAACTCCGGCTTCTACGAAACTGGCCACTACGATCGTTGTCATTGCGGTTAAGAAGACAGCCTTTTGGATCTTTGATATCGAAGGCATTAGTTCGCGTTTCCCTCCGCAGACCGCTTCTCCAATCTTTCCTTTTCTAGCCACTCCTGATACTTCGCCTTGCCTTTCTCAAATTCCGCTGCCGATGCGTAGAACCAGTGTGAGCCATCGTTCAGTTCGACGTTGCGGACGTAGAAGATGTAGTCGTTTGGTTGAGGGTTCAAAGCGGCTTTGATGGAGCTTTCGGTGACGGACGAGATCGGGCCGGGCGGGATGCCGGTTTTGATTCGGGTGTTGTAGGGCGAATCGACTTCGAGGTCGCTTTTGTTGATGGTGCCATCCCAGCGCCCCATCATTTTGGCGATATAGACGTTCGTCTGGTCGATGCCGAGAGGTATGTTTTTGGCGAGGCGGTTGTTGATAATGCCCGCTATGATCGGGCGTTCGGTTTCGACGCCGCTTTCGGTCTCTATCAAGGACGCGATCGTCACGATCTCGTGCGGCGTGCGGCCGATGGATTGTGCTTGCTGCGTCCATTCGGGCTTCCAGAACTTGCGAAATTCGTCGACCATCCGCTTGATGATCTCGTTCGGCTTGGCATCACGCGGCAGGTTGTAGGTTGTTGGGTACATGTAGCCTTCGAGATTCTTGGCAGTCGGTGAGATGTCGCGAATGAGTGTGACGTCGTCCATCAACGCAACGATCGCCTTGTCGTCTATCGGCGGCGTTTGCGGGAATTTCTCGGCTATGCGCTTGGCGATGTCGAAGCGTGTAAATCCCTCGGGAATTGTCAGCTTGATCGTTCGGTCTTCGCCTTTTTCGAGGATCTTTAATACCTGCAGCGTATTGATGGGCGAGGGGAATTGATACTCGCCGGCCTGAAGTTTACTGCTGTCGCCGACGGTGCGGAGATATATCTGCGTCGCCAGGCCGCTCGAAATAATTCCGGCGTCGGCAAGCTGCGAGATGATCTCCTTGGGTGTCGAGCCTTTCTCGATCTTGATAAACTCGGTCGATTTGGCATGCTCGTGGGTTTTGTTGACTGAGTTGTACACCCAGTATGAGAAACCGGAGACGGCGAGGATCGCAACGACGAGCAGAGCGAATAGTATCTTAATAAACTTCATAATACCGATAGAAAATCCACGGATACGTCGAGACGTGATCCGTGGATAAGTATATCAACCAACCAACGCCAACCTTATTTGGCCGCGATGTATTTCTCAACAGCCGCAACAACAGCCTCGCCCTCCGGCGTGTCCTTCGAGCCGAAGCGGGCGACGATGTTGCCATTGCGGTCTATGACAAATTTGTTAAAGTTCCACGAGATGTCGCCCGAGAACTGCGGGTCCGTCGCCTTATTCGTCAGGTAATTGTACAGCGGATGCTGGTCTTCGCCTTTGACGGAGATCTTGGCGAACATCGGGAACGTTACCTTGTATTTTGAGGTGCAAAATTCCTTTATCTCTGCCTCGGTTCCGGGTTCTTGGCCCATGAAATTATTCGCCGGGAAGCCGAGTATGACGAGCCCCTTGTCCTTGTATTTGTCATACAGAGCCTGCAGGCCTTCGTACTGCGGCGTGTAGCCGCACTTGCTGGCGACGTTGACGACCATCACGACCTTGCCCTTGTAGGCGTCGAGCTTGACGTCCTGGCCGTCGATGTTCTTCATCGTGAAATCGTACACCGAATGCTCCGGCGGCGGTGCGGTCGGGGACGGGTTGAGGATCATTCCGTACTTATATGCGACGCCGGCGACCGCGACTGCGGCCAGCACGACGACAATTCCTAGTATTCCTGCGATCTTTTTCATCTTACTTATTCTCCAATTCGCGAGGTGATCGAGGGGGTTTTGGTAATTCCGGAGCGTCCTGGCCGGTGGCGGCGAAGACTTCTTTGAACGCGCCGACGCTCGCCAGCACTCCACTGGTTTCCATCGGCATGAATATTACTTTCGAATTCTGCGTGCGGGCCATGTCACGCATCGAATCGACATAACGCTGGGTGATCAGGTACTGTGCCGTCTGGGCGCGGTCGCCGATGGCGTTGGCGATCTGGGCGATGGCTTGGGCTTCGGCACCGGCATTTATCTGTCTGGCCTGCGAAGCGCCCTCGGCGTCGAGGATAGCTGATTGTTTGTTACCCTCGGAACGAGTAACTGCCGCTTGTTTTTCACCTTCGGCACGAGTGATGGCGGCTTGTTTGTCGCCCTCGGCCTGGAGGATGAGAGCACGGCGGTTGCGTTCGGCGGTCATCTGTTTTTCCATCGTGATCCGAACGTCTTCGGGCGGCGTGATGTTCTTAATATCGACGCGGGTCACCTTTACGCCCCACTTGTCGGTGGCTTCGTCGAGGATCATGCGGAGTTCGTTGTTGATCTGGTCACGCGAAGAGAGTGTGTGGTCGAGGTCGAGCTTGCCGATCACCGATCGCATGCCGGTGAAGGTCAACTGCACGATCGAGCCGACCAGGTCATTCACCTCGTACGTCGCCTTGATCGGATCGGTGATCTGCCAATATACGACCGAATCGACCCCCATCATGACGTTGTCACGCGAGATGACGGACTGCGGCGGCAGGTCGATGAACTGTTCGCGCGAATCGATGAATGTCGTGCCCGGCCGGACGTTGGTCCAGTACACTGCTCGGGGGGCTTCGAAGAAAGGGACTATGATGTTGAGTCCGCTGGCGGCGACGCGATGGAAACGGCCGAGCCGTTCGATCAGCAGGACGCTCGACTGCGGCACGATCTTGATCGTTTTCCACGCGACGATGAGCAACGCGATACCCAAAATGACAAGCAATACAGCTCCAAGACCAAATAGTTCCGGCATATTTCCTCCAGTAAAATCGTAAACTCAGTGTAAATCGAGAATGGTAAATAGTAAATAGCCATCAGGATTAAATCTCTGCGAAACTTCGCGACTTCCTCAGCGGCCTCTGCGTGGAAGTCCGGAAACAGGATTCCACGCAGAGTAATGCGGAGAAAGACGCAGAGGACGGAGAGAAGAGGCTTTCCTATTTACTATTAACCATTCTCGATTTACTATTTACACCATGACAGTTCAACTATCCGACATACAAGATGCCCGGCGGCTGCTGGACGGGATAATTAACAAGACGCCGGTGGTCGCGGACAGCCGTCTCAGCAAGGAAACCGGTGCGAACGTATTCCTCAAGGCCGAGTCTATGCAGAAGAGCGGTTCGTTCAAGATACGCGGGGCGTACAACACGATCTCGAGGCTGCCGAATGAGGAGAAGGAACGCGGTGTGATCACTGCATCTGCTGGTAATCATGCGCAGGGCGTGGCGTATGCTGCGCAGCTCCTCGGCGTGAAGTCCACGATCGTTCTGCCTATCCACGCTCCTCTGACCAAGGTAATGGCGACCAAGGACCTCGGTGCGGACGTCATCATGCACGGCACGACGTTTGACGAAGCCGTCGCTTATTCTAAGGTGCTCGGCGTGGAACGCGGGCTGACATACGTTCATGCCTTTGACAATCCGAATGTCGTCGCCGGGCAGGGAACTATCGGGCTGGAGATCGTAGAATCGCTGCCCGAGATATCGACTATCATCGTCCCGATCGGCGGCGGCGGGATCATCAGCGGTATCGCTATCGCCGCGAAGACGCTAAAGCCTTCCGTCCGCGTCATCGGTGTGCAATCGGAGAACGTAAGTTGGGTCAAACCTTCGTTAGCTGCCGGCCACGCGGTCATACCGATTCCCAAGCCGACCATCGCGGACGGCATCGCGGTCAAGACGCCGGGCGAAGTGACTTTGCCGATCATCCGCGAGTACGTGGATGAGATCGTCGAGGTGTCCGACGAAGAGGTCGCTCGCGGCATCTACCATTGCGTCACGTACAGCCATCTGGTCGTCGAGGGAGCCGGAGCGGCGGGCGTGGCGGCATTGCTGGCGGGCAAATTCAGCGTGACGCCGGGCGAGACTATCTGTGCGGTCTTGTGCGGGGGCAATATCGACGCCAATCTGCTGGCTCGCGTGCTCGAACAGGTACTCGTCCGCCAGGGACGCTACATCATGCTCAAAGTCCTCGTCATGGACCGCCCCGGGATGCTCGCCGGCCTGCTCGACGCCGTCGCCGATTCGGGCGCCAACGTCGTCGAGGTCTTCCACCGCCGCGCGATGTGGCTCGCCCCCCTGGGGCGCGTCGGCATCGAACTCCTCCTGGAGGTCCGCGACCACGACCACGGCCGCGAAGTCCAAAAACACCTAGAAGACGCCGGTTATCATGTCGAGCCTGAGGGACAGGATACGTGGGAGGAATAGTTGTCAGTGGTCGGTGGTCAGTTGTCAGAACCGGGAGCGGTAGCGACCGGATTCCTCGTTCAGGTACATTGCACAAGCCCTCACGTTAGTAAGGGCGGGACGAGGGTGGTGATCTGTCAACAGCCTTTCTTGCAGATGAGAGTAGAGTCGCTTGGAGTAGGATAGTACATCAACTGATGAACAAGATCATTTTGAACGGATATGCTCAGGCCTATATTTCCACAGGCATATGTGAAGGAATTTGGGATATCGGACATCCATTTGGAGAGCTCACAGCCTTTTAGATCGATTCCGGCCTGATTTAGGAGAAAAGGGTTTTTAAGAATGCGAACTACACTTATCACCGTGCCTATCGGAATATCCCAGACTTTTTTATAGGCAGTCTGACATCTATGCGTCGAAAACTCTATGATTATTTTTTCGGTTTTCAAGTCGTAGACTTCATGACTTGTCTTACACGTTGGCATGCCAACAATCCTTTCTACGTCAGAGCATGTCGAGTGCATCGGAACTATAGTGCGCTCAATCTGTCCATTTGCAGAACTGGCACCCCATATCCAGAACGAACCCATAACTACCGCAAAGATGACTAATTTCATAGAGTTACCTAAACTCAGATCGTACGCTCAACCCCGGTTCATTTTAGCATTAAGCGTGCGGGGTTCAATACGTTTTTCTGCGCTTGCCTCTTTAATAAGATACGGGCCGAGGGCGGGACGCGGGTGGTTGGGGTGGTGAGAATACTCCCGACGAAAGAACGCGGGTGAGTCAAGGAAAATGAATGGCGGACGGTAAATCTTTAGAGCGAGGAATATCAAAGGGATGAAACTTTTATTACTACTGTTTTTGACTTTGTTATCAGCGGGCCTTGCCATCGGACAGGATAAGACGCCAGAGTGCCTTGGGTGCAAATGTCCTAGAACACGAATCGAGGCGAGTTCGATGAAGGCCAGACAGAGCGACGTCGTGAAGTTTGAGGTCGCCACTGTTGATCCTAAACTAAAGAAGTGTCACTTAACCTACGACTGGCTAGTTTCAGCCGGTGAGATATTAAGCGGAACGGGCACGAAAGCCATTCGGCTAAAAATTCCTCGCGCAAGTAGCGGACAAACGATCACCGTTGCGGTTTCTGTAAACGGTGATAATGGCTGCGAAGACAATCCAAGTGAAACAATCGAAGTAGGACCTTAGCTGACTTTGCCAAGGGCGGGACGCGCGTGGTTGGGGTGGTGAGAATACTCGCGGGCCGCGTAGATGGCCGCCGTCAGTTGTCAGAACCGGGAGCGGTAGCGACCGGATTCCTCGGTGATGAGAATCCGTGAAGATCCAAAGATAAAGGAAACAAAGCAGATGAGTTTGAGTTACGTATTGGTCGCAGGGCTACTTTCAATTTGCACGTTCGCATGTAATTATGCTCCGGCAAACTCGGGACCGCCGCCGACTCCTAAGGTTGCGGCAACGC
>Ga0209023_10001456_pt1 | contig 31775 bp, 33 predicted proteins | sample LakOneMetagenome_FD_187468 | JGI IMG/M metagenome (GOLD analysis project Ga0209023, IMG submission 187468) | Freshwater and sediment microbial communities from Lake Erie, Canada (SPAdes) (version 2) | ecosystem: Environmental > Aquatic > Freshwater > Lentic | place: Lake Erie, Canada...
GTTGGGCGCCTGAGGCTCGACAACCCGGACGACTGTCAAGGCGCCTGGCGTCGCCCGTTCGATGGATCGGAGCTGTTCGAGGGCCAGGCGCTGGCCCTCGAACAGGTGGCTACTGGCCAAAACCAACCGGCGCCACTGGCGCCGCCGCGGACCCTCGCGCCGTCGAGACGGCTCCAGTCAGCGCCGAGCTTTTTGCCACGCTCGCGCCAGAGCTCTCGCGGACGGCCACGTCCCCGTCGGAGATCTCGAACACAATCGGCTCAGGGTCGTCCTCGTTGGGGTGCTCGCCGGTGCAAAGAAAATGACCGTCATTGATGAGCTCCTCGTAGTGGTCGGCGGCAATGCGGTGCGGCGGGTTGGCTCCGTCCTTGTCACTCGCCGGAATCGGCGGAGAGCTCGAAACGATATGAGCGCCATCCTTCGCGGCGCCCTCGATCGCGTCGAGGATGTCCTGCTTGAGCGAGTTCTCGGTTTCGCCGTCGTCGATGCCGTACATGACCGACTTAGAGCAGTGATGCGGCGCCAAAAAGACATCGAACGCGGTGGTCTCATCCTCGCTCCGGTCGAAGATTTTCTTCACGCCGTCGTAGGAAAGATCCCCGAGCAGCATCGCTTGTAGCTCGGTGTCAGCCTCAATGAGGGTGACCTGGAGCGCGAAGCTGGTTCTGTTGCGCTCCGCCTCGGCGTCCTCCTTGAACGGCGCGTGGACGAAGGCCCGGAAGACCTCGGCCTTGTCCTCGCCATCCAGCGAGGTGAACTCCGAACCGGGCGTTGTCACTGACTGCTCAGGCAGATTCTTGTAGATATCGCTGTGCTCTTCCAGGGAGTCGGCGAATCCAAAGATCCGAATCCGGTCCCCGGATGCGACCTCTCCATCGGCCTTGAGCCTCCTGATCCGGCGCTCGGCCTCATCACGGAAGTCCTTGGCGTCATCGCAGAGCTCATCCTGGTCCTGCTCCCACAGCACCCGCGGCGTAAACCACAAGTCGCCGATCGTGACGGCCTCGCGAAGCTCCTTGAAGCCCTGGATGTGGTCCTTGTCAAGGTGGGTGGCACCGAAGACGGCTAGGTAGGGCTTCCCGTCGCGGACAGGGAGCAGGTCGACGAGCTCGTCGATCACCGCGACACGCGGATCATCATCGGCCTCGGCGCCCTCAACATGGCGAATGTCAATCTGGACAACGGTCTCGTCGTCCACGGTAAGAGTGGTGCTGTCCCCGCAGCCGACTGGCCAGAAGACGAAACCACGCTCAGGAAGGGAGTCCATCGCGGACCTCTCAATCTGTAGAACTTGCATCTAGATCTAGATGCTCGATGCTAGGTCTGCTCCCGGACGTTCTTATGGTCTCGGCCGGATCGACCTGCGCCTGGCAGCCCTTCACTTCCGACGGCAGCGCCGGCGAACGGGGCCTGCTTCAGGCGGAATGAGAGGGTCAGCGCTGGACAGGAGTCTGTGACGCTTGTAACGTAGTCGCCCCAATCAAATGCCCCGGCGGTGCTGAAACACCCCGGGGCGCGGCACCAGGAAATGAGGTCCTGATGCGTGAGCATCCTAAGCCGCAGAGCGGCACCAAGACGACAGCGCTTCAGCGCACCGATACCCCCGGGGTTTATCGGCGCGGTGAGAGCTACGTGACGACCTGGCGGCAGGCCGGCCGGCAGCACAAGGCGAGCTTCGCCACCCTCGCAGAAGCACGGAAGGCGAAAGTCGCCAACGAGCGCGGGGAGCGGCCTTTGGCGCTTCGCGTTGGCTTCGAGCAGTACGCGGCTGAATGGATTGAGACCTACCGGGGGCGGACCCGCCGTGGGCTGGCACGCTCGACTCGCGCCGATTATCGACGCTCGCTTGAGCTGTATGCGATTCCGTACTTCGCCGGCACGCGAATGGCTGAGATCGCTCCGCGCGACATCCGCGGCTATGTCGACCATCTCGAGATCCTCGGCCAGGCGGCCTCGAGCGTGCGCAAGAACTTCGCGCCAGTTCGAGCGATGCTCGCGACAGCTGTCGAGGACGGCGTGATGGTTGCCAACCCGGCGAGCGTGGTCCGAATCGTCAGCGCTCGCGCTGACTGGGATGAGCCTGAACGGAAGGCGCTGACACGCACTGAGGTCGCTGCCTTCCTGGCCGCGGCGCCGGATGAGTGGGTGCTTTTCTTTCAATTGCTGGTGCAGAGCGGGATGAGAATCTCGGAAGCGATTGGCCTGACCTGGGGCGATCTTGACCTCGAGACCGGGTCGCCCTCGCTGGCGGTTCGGAGGCAGATCTATCGCGGTCGCGTTGGCCCACCAAAGACGCGGTACGGGAGGCGAAACATCCCGCTCTCAGCAGGGACGGCCGAGCTGCTCGCCGAGGCTCGGTCGAGTTCGGACTTCGATGGGGACTCCGACCCAGTCTTCGCCACCCCGCGAGGCACGCCGCTCGATGTCTCGAACGTTCGTGTCCGTGTGCTTCGGCCGACCGCGGCACGGGCCGGACTCGAGCCGCTCGGCTTCCATGTCTTCAGGCATACCTGCGCCTCGCTGCTCTTTGACGCCGGCCGCAACATCAAACAGATCCAGGAATGGCTCGGTCACCACGACCCCGGCTTCACGCTGAGCACGTATGTGCATCTCATCGATCATGGCCTCGGGGACGCCGACTTTCTCGACAGGGCGATCGCCCCGGCTATCGATGCTGCTGCGCCTGCGTAAGGCTGCATTTTCAGATCGTGACGTCTGGGCGCTGGGTCCCGAAAGTCGTCGGTCTACGAAACCGAAGGTCACTGGTTCGAATCCAGTCGGGCGCGCTTTCTTGATCGGCCGCGATGCCGCATGGATACTGGCATCGACCGCTCTCGACCACGATCTCGTCAATAGCCGCCGGAAGGCCCGAAAACGGCAAACCGCATGGATATGCGGAAAGAAACCACCCCGCAACCACCACGTGTTTCTCCCATGGATGAAGGGATCACGAGGTTTCAACGAGCCGAAACCTCCCCGCAGAGCCCTCTATGCGTCAGCCCTGGCGCTGCGGAGAGGGCCTGGCCCCAAGGGCTTCCTGTCACCCCAGGCCCAGGCCCCGCTCATCCGTGCCGATGCGGTGCGCAGCCGACGCCGCCTTGATCAGACAGCAGGCTGCTGCTGCCGCCAATACATCAGCTCAACCCGACCGACCTCGATCTTGAGGGTGCCGTAGAGGGCCTTGACGTACCCGGGACAGACATACGCGCCCGCGAACTCGCTCGAGATCAAGCGCAGCTGCACCTGGCTTGCCGACAACTGCAGGCAGCGCTCCGGTGATCTGCCGTCGAGGGGGAACTCCTCGACGGCAAGGGTGTCGCGGATCCAGAGCGACGAGTCGGCATTCTCGCGTTTACTGATCTCTAGGTCGACGGGTTTGCCATCCATCGCCTGCAGCTCGTCGAGGAGGTCCTTGAGCGGTGCGTGCTTGTCGGCCTCCCAACCGTGAAGGGGAGGCAGATAGCGAGTCGGGCCCTTGTTGCCGGTCATATCGGTGCTCATCCAAAATCTCCTGGTTGTGGCGGTCGACCCGCCGTTGGGTTTCTTCCGCCTTTCACCGTAAGCGCCAGATGCCTATCGGGCCCAATCGGACTTTGGGGTCCCCACACGGCCCGCACCGGCCTTCGGTGGCCCCGACCGAGAGGCCGAGCTATCCGCTGTAGCGCCGTCCGCGGTTGCGGCATGTCTCTCGGCGACGTCTCCCCGGACGCGGCACGCCTGCGTGGCGGGTCTCACCGAGCCGAGACCTGTGATCCTCAGTCCGCCTGCGCCCTGGGCGCGGGCCCCTTTTCGTCTCGCTCCTCGGGCATGGTTCGGGCGTACCATCCACGCCGTGACCAATCCCACCTTGTACGTCTGCCACGGTGACGACGGAGGCCCCAAGATCCATCCGTGCCGCCGGGTCCAGGAGGCGATGACCGAAAAAGGCATCGCCTACGAGAAGGTCATCGCCGCGCACGGCAATCCGATCCCGTTCCTGCGCAAGGGCTCCAGGGAGGACCTGCGCGCTGCGACCGGCAACACGAAACTGCCGACGCTCAAACTCGCCGACGGGACGGTCTACGCCGGCTGGAAGGCGATCTTCGGCTGGATCGCGACGCAGGGGTAGAACGCCCACGGCGCCCGACCGCTTCGTGGTGGGTCGGCTTAGGACGACGTCGCGTGGCGCCGTCGATTGAACTCGGTCACGCTGACCGTGAGGCCACGAAACCGAAGGTCAATGGTTCGAATCCAGCCGGGCGCGCTCTTCTGATCGGCGGCATTCCGGTTCGACCATCGCGCAACCACCACGCGGAAACTGAAATGAACAAAGGGAATGCGGGGGTACCGATGGGTCAAACCATCGCGCACCGTCTAGAAGTTCCATCGTTCTAGAAGTTCCATCGTTCGCTCGTAGTTCCGATTTCGTTCTCAGTTGGTCCGCCGCTAATCCAATCAGCGCGAATCTCTCCAAAGTTCCCTTGCTTCTGAGCCAGAACCCGAAGACGTCCTGTGTGGCTACCTGCGCCGCCCTCACCGCGAACGGTGATGTCGATTTCGACGGGCTGCGCCTTGACCCCGTATCCCGCGAGGTTCGCGGCCACGCTGTGGACAGTCCACTCGAAGATGTGCGGATAGTCCCCGCGAAGAATGAGACATACGTCGAGTAGTCGCGGTCTTCCATTTGCGGGGAGGTCGATCTCAACCTCCACGGCACCCTGCTCGCTGTACCACTGGCCCTGAGCCTCTGGCGGGGCGTATTCGGTGGGTTGCGAACCGGGGAGAAACTCCAGCCGAGCGTGAACTTTTGCAGCGGCCTCTGAGCTAGTCACAGGCACTCGGATGACCCGCCCGAGTTCTCGGCGTCCGTTGGGTAGGTCGATCTGCTGATCCGCTCGCGGAATGATCGCCCTATCGAACGAAAAGACACTCTTGGGCTCCGCGTTTAAAGCCGCAGCGAAAGCGCTGTCGGGCGCTGATTTGCGCTTCTCAATGGCGTCGGCCAGCTCCGCCTCGTCGGCGCGGACCGTGAAGTCTTCGATTGAGTCCAAGATCTCTCGGAGGGCTTTCAGGCAGTTGCTAACCAGGTCGCTCGTACTGCCCGCGGATTCGATGCGGGCAAGCCGATCTGCCGCAGATGGGCCGAGCGAGGCATCAAGGAACTCAACCGCCGGCTCCTTCCATGAGACATAGCGGTCCCACTGAGGTTCCGCGGCGAAGGCATCGCCCCTGACGGCCTCCCCGTCTTTGATGATCCTGGCGATCTCGCCTTCTACGGTCTTTTGGAGCCGGTACTGGTGCTCAAGCTCCGCTGCCCTCTGGTACGGATTGCGCTTTGGGACGATCGGGCCAACTGTTGCGGGGGCCACCGTGGTCTCATGGCGAGGGATGAGACGGACAACGAGCAGCGCAACGCCGACGACGATCAGGGCGATTGAAAGGACCGTAATGCTGCTCGTCGAGCGCACAACCCCCAGAACCGTCGAGCTGAGCGAAACTAGCGTGTAGATGGCTCCTGCACGAGAGAGCAGCGGTGCGTCAAGAATCGCCTCCGCCCGTTTCGCGATACCCCCGGCTGGCATGACCCGACGCTAGCAGGGGGTAGCTGCTCCTTCGGCCAGGCGACGCGAGGCCAGCACCGAGATCGGTCGAAACCATCGCGCAGCCGGTGAAGGGGGTGCGAGGCTCCTCCATTGGCCGGTGATTACAGCGGTCGATCATGCGAGCCGAGGCCCGGAGCCTGCTCCTCGACGTCGCACCCAATGGCTTGTCAGCTCGGATACGGTCCCAACGACCTAACCGGCAGGCAAACGAAGGGGGAGCACCACCTTGTCGAACTCGAACCCGGTCGCCGGCTGGTATCCGGATCCTGAGCAGCCCGGCATGAATCGCTACTGGGACGGCTCGGCTTGGACTGACCGTCGCCAGCCCATCCCCGATGCAGTCGCCGAAACGCCTGCGCCACCTCCCGTCGTGGCGCCGACTCCGGCGCCCGAACCCGCTGGGCCACAGGCGGAATCCAAGATCCCGATGTTTGGCGCCCGTGGCAAGGCCCGCGAGCTGCAGGGTGAGGTCGAGGAGCTGCGGGCGCAGCTCGAACGAAACGGCAGCCTGTCCCTGATGGAGGCCGAGCGGCGACGAGATGCGGTCCTCGCTGAGACTGCCGAACTATCGGCCGCCTTCAACGAAACGAAGACAGCACAGGAGGCGAGGCTCGCCGAGCTCGAGCGCGAGATTGTCGAGACAGAGGACACTGCGGTCCTGCAGGAGGTAGGCATCTACGAGTACCGCCACCCGCTCGACGACGCTGTCGCCTACCAGTCGGAGTTGAAGCGTCTCCGTGACCAGATCAAGGTGATGAACCGAAAGGACGGCGGCGCCGTCATCGGCGCGACGAACTGGACGGTCAACAACTCCGCAGCACAGGGCCGGAAGATGGTTCGCGAGTTCTCGAAGCTGATGCTTCGCGCCTACAACGCGGAGGCCGACACACTCGTCCGAGGGCTCAAGCCCTACAAGCTGGACTCTGCGATCAGCCGCCTCGACAAGGTCGCGACAACGATCGTCAAGTTGGGGGCAACGATGAATATCCAGATCACCGACGCCTACCACCGACTCCGAATCCGCGAGCTTGAGCTCACGGCCGACTACCTCGAGAAGGTCGCAGAGGAGAAGGAGCGCGACCGCGAGGAGAAAGCACGGCTGCGCGAAGAGAAGAAGGCGCAGATGGAGATGGAGCGGGAGCGCAAGCGGCTCGAGAAGGAGCGCCAGCACCACGAGAACGCCCTCGCGGCGCTAATCGCCAAAGGAGACGAGGAGGCGATCGCTCGCCTACGAGGCGAGATCGAGGAAATCGACAAGGCGATCGAGGACGTCGACTACAGGGCGGCCAACATCCGCGCCGGCTACGTCTACGTGGTCTCCAACGTCGGCTCCTTCGGCGAGCGGATGATCAAGATCGGGATGACCAGGAGACTTGATCCTCAGGATCGGGTCCGCGAATTGAGCGACGCCTCGGTCCCCTTCAACTTCGACACCCACGCGCTGTTCTTTGCTCAGGATGCCGTTGAGATCGAGGCTGAGCTGCATCGCCGTTTCGCCGAGCACCGGGTCAACCGGGTCAATCTAAGGCGGGAGTTCTTCTACGCGACGCCGGAGGAGGTTCGCGAGCAGCTCCTCCAGGTCGCTGGCGACATCCTGCAGTTCGAGCCGGAGCCCGCCGCGGTCGAATTCCACCAGAGCGAGAATGAGCGTGCCGCAGGAGGCGAGGTGGCAGATTGAGCGGTCACCTCCATTGAACGAGGACCGGATCTACTCGACGTTAGCTCCGCAATCAGGTGCTGTTCAGGTTTCGAAGCCGATACTCGTGGCTTGGACCGGAACCTCTACGAAACCGTCAACGGCTACGTCGCGAGCCATAGCTTCCTCGCGCATCTAGCCGAGTTCCTGGCCGTCGACGCGATCTTTCTGTTCGTCGGTGTCCTCGCCTTTCTGGCCCTCGCGCCGGAGCGATGGACCGGCGGGCAGGGCCGGCCCGCCCTCGTCACCGCGGGCCTCAGCGCAAGCCTGGCGCTCGTCCTGGCGCAGGTCGTCTCCCGGCTCGCGGAGCGGCCGCGGCCCTTCGTCGCCCAACCCGAGAACTCGCACCTCCTCGTCCACGCGGCGAGCGACTACACCCTGCCCAGCGACCATGCGACGGCAGCGTTCGCGATCGCCGCGGCGATCGCCATCCGGATGCCGCGGCTGGGAGTGGCCCTGCTGACCCTCGCCACGGCGATCGCTGTTTCTCGGGTGGCCGTAGGGGCTCATTACCCGGGCGATGTCCTGGCTGGGGCTGCGCTCGGTGTCGGCTGTGCGGTCATCTTCTCCCTGCCGCCGATCCGCCCCCGGATCGATGCGGGCACGGCCGAGGCAACCCGGTTCGCCTCGGCCCTGCTTGAACGCATCCGCCACCTCCCGGAGGCTCGTCGTGTGCGACGCTCAGGGCTGTGAAGCCCGATGTCAGCTGAGCCGTTGAGCGTGCTCGTCATCGAGGACGACCCCGACCTGCGACGCGTCCTCAAGCAGGGCCTGGGAGATGAGGGATTCTCGGTCCGGCTCGCCCACACCGGCGCCGAGGCCCTGACGCTCGCCGAGGACGAGCGGCCCGATCTCGTCATCCTCGACATCGGCCTCCCGGACTCCGACGGCCGCGACATCTGCCAGGCGCTGCGCTCGCAGGGAATCGACTCGCCGGTTCTCTTCCTGACGGCCAGCGACGCGGCCAGCGACCGCCTGCTCGGGTTCGGCGCCGGCGGAGACGACTACCTGACGAAACCGTTCGAGTTCGGGGAGCTGGTGGCCCGCCTGCAGGCACTCGCCCGACGCTCCAACGTCGAGCGGCGAGCCGAGGTCGGCGATCTCCGGCTCGACCCGTTGAGCCACAGGGTGGGCACCGCGCAGGGAGAGGCCGACCTGACTCCGACTGAATTTCGCCTGCTCGGGGCGCTCGCCTCGCGCCCCGGCGAGGCGCTCCGGCGGCGCGAGATGATCGCCGCCGCGTGGCCTGCCGGGGCGATCGTCAACGACAACACCCTCGACGTCTACGTCGGCCGGCTCCGGAGGAAGATCGCGGCGCTTGAAAGCTCGGCGACGATCCAGACGGTACACGGAGTTGGATACAGGCTGGAATGAAAGCCGGGCTGCGCCGACGCCTGACGATCTCGGTCACCGCCATCTCGGCGCTGACGCTGCTGATCCTCGTACTCATCTTCAACTTGGCGCTGCGCTCGAGCCTCGACGCCGACGCCAATCGGCTGCTCGACGCTCGTGTCTCGGCCGCACTGGAGGGGGTCGAGGTCACGGGCGGGAAGATCACGATCGTCGAGCATTCCGATGGGAGAACCCCCGATGCCCAGGTCTGGATCTACACGGGAAATGGCCACAACATCGAGGAACCGTTCGTCGACCGGGCGACCAACGACCTCGCGAACACCCTCGCGGCCCAGGGGAGCGGGCGAGTCGAGGACCCCCAGGGCGACACCAGGCTGAAGGCCGCGCCGATCGAGGACAACGGGGGGCAGCAGATCGGAACGGTCGTGGCCGGGGTCTCGCTCGAGCCCTACGAGCAGACGGCAAAGCGGGCGCTGATCGCCTCGGTCGCCCTCGCGATCGTTCTACTCATTCTGATTGCTATCGCGACGGTCTTGATCGTCGATCGCGCTCTGCGCCCCGTCGCAAGGATGACCGCCGACGCCGCCGACTGGAGCGAGCACGACCTCGATCGCCGCTTCAACCCCGGGGGGCCGAGGGACGAGCTGAGCGAACTGGCCTCGACCTTCGACGACATGCTCGACCGGATGGCCGCGATGGTTCGCCATGAGCGCAGCTTCTCGGCCGAGGTTTCGCACGAGCTGAGAACGCCGCTCGCCTCGATCTCGGCCGAGGCGGAGGTCGCGCTGCTCCGCGAGCGCGATGAGGACTCCTACCGCCACTCGCTAGAGCGGATCTCGACCAGGGCCCGGGAGCTGACCGAGATTCTCGAGACTCTGCTCTCGGTCGCCCGCGCGGGGGGATCCGATCTCCTCGGAGCAACCAGCGACCTCGACGAGGTTCTGATGTCCGCAGTTCGCTCCGCCGAGGAGTCCGCCGGCCGCCTGGGGATCGTGATCGAGACCGAGCCGAGCCCGACCCCGATCCCGGTGCAAGGCAGCGCGGAGGCGCTGCAGCGCGTCCTTGCGCCGGTGATCGAGAACGCCTGCGCCTATGCCCGCACCACGGTGAAGGTCAGATCCGAGCGAGGCCCCACGCCCGCGATCACGGTGAGGGACGACGGCCCCGGCATCGATCCGGCCGAGACCGCGACGATCTTCGAGCCGGGACGGCAGGGATCGGCCGAGCGGAACGTCGCCTCCGGCTCGGGTACCGGCCTGGGCCTGTCGCTTTCGAGACGGCTCGCCAGGACGCTCGGCGGCGACGTCGAAGTGGCATCGGACCAAGGTGGCGGCGGCGCCATGCGGATAAGCCTGCGGCGCGCCCTGAGCTGATGGCCTTCATCCTGACCGCGGCCGGCGCGGCGCTCGCGGTGGCTCTCGAGCTGGCCGAGGCGTGCGCGATCGTGCTGGCCGTCGGGATCAGCCGCCGCTGGCGAGACGCCCTGATCGGAGCCTTCGCGGGCGTGATCGCGTGTGCCGTCCTCGCCATCGTCCTCGGGCCGGTGCTGCTCGGCGACCTCGCGATCGACGGCCTTCGCGTCGTGATCGGGACGCTGCTGATCCTGTTCGGGCTCGAGTGGCTCCGTAAGGGGACCCTGCGACTCGGGGGCCGGAAGGCCCGCTCCTCGTCCGCCGACGAGTTCGACGAGGTGGCCGAGGAACTCGAGGAGATGCCCCTCCCTCCCCCTGGCCATGCGGACTGGGCGGCCCGGGCGATCGCCTTCAAGGGCGTCTTGCTCGAGGGGGTCGAGATCGTCCTCATCGTCAGCGTGCTGGCGGCTCGGCCGGAGGGGGCGGCGCCGGCGATCGTCGGGGCCGTCGTCGCCGTCGCCTTCACGATCGGGGTCGCCCTCGTGCTGCGGCGGCCTCTTGCGGTCATCCCCGAGACCGAGCTCAAGTGGCTGGTCGGCGTCCTGCTGTCGGCATTCGGAGTCTTCTTCTGCGGGGAGGGCCTTGGCGTCGACTGGCCCGGCGGTGACGCCGCCCTCCTTTACAGCGCCGCCGCACTCGCGGGCGCGGCGTCGCTGCTGATCGTCAGGCTCAGAAGGGACGTCCCGCAATGAGCTGGCTGACCACCACCAGGAAGCTCGTTCTCGGTGAGACGTGGCGACTGCCGATTGCCGTCGCCGTGCTGCTGATCTCCTCACTCGTCCTGCGCGAGGTCGCCCCCAGTCTTTGGGAGGCGGCCGGCGGACCGCTGCTGCTTCTGGGAGCGATCGCGGCCTTGGCCTTCTCCGTGCTCTCCAGTTAGGCCGACTTCACACCCGGATCGAGCTCTCCGATCAGATCCTCGAGTTGCGCGTACATGTCTGACAGCCCCTTTCACCTGACGCTCATGTGAGATTCCTAGTGTCCCAGTCGACCAAACAACTCTGCACAGGAGCGTCGCTTCGATGTCGATCAAACTCGGATTCACTGAAATGGTTGGGGCGGCTCTTGTGAGCCTATCCTTGGCGAGCATCTCGACGGCCGTCCTCGCTGACGGCTCAGAAGCCGCCGACCGGACGGTTCCTGCTCCCACCTTCGAGAACTCAGCCCGGATCACCAATCCATGGCTGTCAATCTCCAAGCAGCGTCACTACGTTCTACGTGGTCGGGTCGATGGGATTCGGGTCCGCTCCGAGAAAAAACTCGCTCGCAGAACCGAGCCATTCAAAGTCGGCGGCGAGACGATTCAGGCTGCGATCGTCGAAGACCGTGGCTACCACGACGGCCGGCTGCGAGAGATCGCACTGGACTACTACGCGCAAGCGACGGATGGCACTGTCTATTACCTGGGTGAGGATGTCGACTACTACGACCGCGACGGAACCGTCGTCGGCCATCACGGTGCCTTCCGCTATCCCAAGGACACGAAGTTCCTGGGGGTCGCGATGCCGGCCAACCCTAGCCCTGGCGATCGTTATACGACCGAGCAAGTCCCCCACCAGGGCAGCGACCGGAGTCACGTCGTCTCCTCGGGCAGCAAGGTTGAGGTCCCCGCCGGCACTTTCCGCAATGCGCTCAAGGTGAAGGGCTACGTCCTCCCCGACGATGAGTCGGAAGTCAAGCTCTATGTCCGCGGCGTCGGACTCGTGAGCGAATCGGACCCGGGTGGGCGCCTCGAGCTGACCCGCTACGGCCGACGGATCAACGGACGCTCCGCGCCTACGGGACCGCAGGCCCCGGAGAATGATTTGGGCCGTCCACCGTTTGCAGGAACAGCGTGAAAGTCGTCGACCCAGGGCCGGGATCGGTCAGGTCTAGCCTGCCTCCTTCGGACTCCGCCAACGAGCGCGCGATGGCCAGCCCGATCCCGTGGATGTGGCCGGAGTTACGCGCGAAGATTTCACTCTCCGGATCGACGCCGGCACCCTCGTCGCTTACGTCGATCGCCAGCATGCCGGCGATCGACCTGCTTCGCACCCGGATCGTCCCGGCACCGTGACGGCGCGCGTTGTCGATCAGAACCTCGACCACCTCGCCGACAACGTCACGCGAAGCCAGTGCTAGGACGGCTTCGTGGTCGCTCGTGAATTCGATGACCCTGCTGAGCCCGGCGAATCGCCCGACCCATTCACCGGCCAGCCCTTCGAGCAGGTCATCGACATCGAACGGTGTAGCTTCCCGAGGCCGATCACGAGCCACGGTTAGCAAGGTCTTGATAGTCGCCTCGAGTCGGTCGATTTGGCTCAGGGCAGCGGTTACATCGTCGCCGCTGAGCTCCCTCGACTCGAGGTCGATCCGCAACGCCGCCAGGGGCGTTCGCAGCTGATGGGATGCATTCGCGCTGAACTCGCGCTCACGGCTTAGTAACGCGTCAAGACGGGCAGCCGTCTCATCAAGCGCTTCGGCGACAGTGTCGAGTTCTCTTATTCCTGAGCGTGGCGACGCGACGATCCGTCCATGCCCGCCAATCCCCGACGCTGATTCGGCTAGTTCCGCCAGGGGCCGACTGAGTCGACGAGAGAGCGCGAGCGCAGCGATCGCCGCCAGGCCGATAATCGCAAGCGCTCCTCCTGTGATCAGCAACCTGACTCGCAGTACCCTCTCGTTGAGTTCTTTGGTGGAGCGAGACGCCCTGACCGCTCCGACAACCCTTTCGCCACCGAGTACGGGGACGGCAACCACCAACCGCCCTCCGGCCTCGGTATCTCCGACCCGGCCGGTCGAGAGCGTCGCCCTGACGAGTTGATCAGCCGTATCCGGACCGATTCCTCCAATCCGCGCGCCCGCGAGCGAGTAGGCAGCAACTTCGTCGCCGTTTTCCGTCGAATCCGTGAACTCGACCGGGTCGCCCGAGCCAGCCCCTGGGTCGAAGCTACGGGCCTGGGCTGTCGCCGCGCGCTCCAGCCGAGATACCTCGTCGTCGCGATAGAGCTTCTGGACGGCGATGCCCAGTGGCAACGCGAGCAGGAACACCGCCCCGGCCGCGACCCCGACGATTGCGACGAGGATCCGGCGCCTCATTCGATCTCAAGCCGATAACCGACGCCGCGCAATGTGGTGATTGCACCGGGGGGCAGTTTGCCGCGGAGCGAGGAGATGTGCATGTCGAGAGTCTTGGTCGACCCGAACCAGTTGGTATCCCAGACTTCGCCCATGATCCGCTCACGGCTCATTACCCTGCCGGCCGCGGATACGAGGAAAGCGAGGAGAGCGAACTCCTTCGGCCTCAGTTCCAGCTCACCGTCATCCACCCAGGCGCGCCTGGCGTCCATATCCGCTTTGATCCGCCCGGCCTCCATCACGCCGCTCGGAGGTGAATCACTGACTAGTTCGAGCCTGCGGATGTGCGCCCGGATGCGAGCCAGCAGCTCGGCGAGGCGAAATGGCTTCGTTAGGTAATCGTCCGCCCCGGCATCGAGACCGGCGACGATGTCCATCTCTCCGTCTCGCGCCGTCAGAATCAGGATCGCGAGGTCGGGCCGGGCACGACGAAGGTCCCTGCATACGGAAATCCCGTCTATATCGGGGAGCCCGAGGTCGAGGAGAACGACCCCAACGGCGGGCGGTGCCGCCGCCACGGCACCCCGACCCGCCACGAGCCGACGGACACCGACTCCCTGTTCGGTGAGAACGCGTTCGAGGCCAGATGCGATGGCCTCGTCATCTTCGATCAACAGCAGATCCATTCACTGACCGTACCGGCCGGAAGGCCGCTTCTCGGCTGTTCGGACCAACTGTTACCTGCCGTTGACCTTCTATGGAGGCCGCGGTGACCCTGCACCTCTTACGGTCGATTCGACCAATGAGAGATTCAGGAGGACAACCGATGAAGAACCGAATTCTTGCCTTGTGTGCAGTCGTCGCTGCGATCGCCGCACCAATTGCGATCGCAGGGTGCGGTAGCTCCGGCACCACAACCAGCGTCGACCCCAACGCAGCAGAGGTCAGCCCTCCGGGAGACATTCCCGACAACCAGGCGTTCGTCCCCTACTCGCCCCCGGGCGCTGGCTACTCGGTAACGGTCCCCGAGGGTTGGCCTCGATCAACCCAGGGAAACTCAGTCACCTTCAGCGACAAGCTCAACTCGATTCAGCTCGATTCTGGATCAGCGAGCGCAGCGCCCACCGTCGCCGACGGCAAGGCTGAGCTACAGAAGCTCTCGAGTTCGGTGTCCGGATTCAGCCCCGGCCAGGTAACCACCGTCCAGCGCAAATCTGGCCCAGCGCTACTGGTCACCTACAAGGGCGATGGTCCGCCCGACCCGGTAACCGGCAAGACGATCACCGACGCGTTCGAGCGATACGAGTTCTTCCAGGCAGGCAAGCTCGGAATCGTGACCGTCAGCGGGCCTGATGGCGCGGACAACGTGGACCCCTGGATGATCGTCACCGACTCGTTCAAGTGGACGCAATGACCCCGGCGCTCGAGTGCGACAGCCTCTACCGGTTCTTCCACGCTGGCGACGATGAGACACTCGCGCTGCGCGGTGTAAGCCTCACTGTCGAAGCAGGCGAGACCGTCGCGATCATCGGGCCGTCGGGGTCCGGAAAGAGCACTCTCCTTGGCTGTCTCGCCGGCCTGGACGAGCCCGATGGAGGGCTCGTTCGGGTGGACGGCGAGCGAATGACCCGACAGAGCGAGGAGCGCAGGGCTGAGCTTCGCTCGGCGAAGGTCGGAATGCTGTTTCAAAGCGGCAATCTGGTCGGACACCTGGACATCGATGCGAACCTCGCGTTGGCGCAGCGATTGGCCGGTCGAGCAGACGATTCCGGCCGCCGGGCCACCCTTCTGGAGAAGGTCGGGCTCGGATCGCGGGGCGCGGCGATACCCAGCCAGCTCTCGGGCGGCGAACTCGCCCGTGCCGGGCTCGCACTGGCGCTGGTCAATGATCCACCGCTGTTGCTTTGCGACGAGCCGACCGGTGAGCTCGACGAAGACTCGGCTGATCGGATCCTCGAGCTGCTCTTCGAGCGCGCCCGAGACGGCGGCGCCGTAGTCGTCGTCACCCACAACCCAACTGTCTCCGACGCAGCAGACCGGGTCATCCGGCTGCGCGACGGGAGCGTCGAGTCATGAGCGCGCTTGTCGAGGTCCGGGGCGCAGCACGCACGTTCGGAACCGGAGACACGGCAAGAGTCGCCCTTCGGGAGACCGATTGCGAAGTCCAGCCCGCGGCTCGGATCGCGCTGATGGGCCCGTCGGGCTCAGGCAAATCGACCCTACTTCACCTGATGGCCGGACTCGACGAGCCAAGCGTCGGAACCGTCACCTGGCCGGGGATCGGCGATCGCGACGAGCTCCGGCCCGGTCCCATTTCAATCGTCTTTCAGGGGCCCAGCCTGTTGCCCGCGATGAGCGTGCTTGAGAACGTCGCACTGCCGCTGATCCTTGGCGGAGTCTCCGACGAAGGGGCACGAGCGAGAGCAGCCGACTCGCTTGAGCGCCTGGACCTCACCGACCTCGCGGCGAAGCTTCCGGAGGAGATCTCCGGCGGTCAGGCGCAGCGCGTGGCAATCAGTCGCGCCCTCGCCGGAGAGCCGAAGCTGATCCTCGCCGACGAGCCGACGGGGCAACTCGATCACGACATCGGAACGACCGTGATCGATGCGCTTCTTGCTGCAGCCGATCACGCCGGATCGGGCCTCCTGATCTCGACCCACGATCCGGCGATCGCCGACCGGTTTCCGACCAGATGGCTGATGGCTGATGGCGAGCTCTCAGCTCCCGCAGCCGCGCCACTTCCAATGGAGGTATGAGCATGCTCTCGCTGCGTTGGGTCTACGGGCTTATCGGTCATCGCCGGTCGCGACTGCTCGCGACAGCCGCCGGGGTCGCTCTCGGTGTTGCGCTACTCGCCTCGATTGGTGCCTTCCTTTCGTCGACGACGTCGGCGATGACCCAAAGGGCGATTGACAGCGTTCCCGTCGACTGGCAGGTAGAGGCTCAGCCCGGGAGCAATCCCGCGAAGGTGATCAGTGGGGTGGGCAGCCTGGCGAACGTGCAGACGGCCGACACCGTCCGCTTCGCGTCTACGAACGGACTGTCCGCCAAGACCGGGAGCACCGTGCAGCAGACTGGGCCTGGACAGGTCCTGTCAATTCCGGCCTCGTATCCGAGTGATTTCCCGGGGTCGGTAAGGCTGCTGGCGGGGAGTCTGGACGGGCCGCTTCTCGCCCAGCAGACCGCGGCCAACCTGCAAGCAAAGCCGGGCGACCTCGTCAGCATCGGCCGCCCCGGCCTCAATTCGGCATCGGTTCGAATCGCGGGGGTTGTCGAGCTGCCGGCGGCCGACTCCCTCTTCCAGAAGGTCGGCGCGCCAATCGGGGCCCAGCTCCAGGCCCCGCCCGACAACGTGATAGTTCTCCCACCTGCCGCCTTCCAGAAGGTTGAAGGGCCACTTGCCCAGGCCCGGCCGGACCTCCTCAGCACCCAGGTGCATCTCACACTCGATCACAACGGGCTACCTGCAAGCCCGAGCGCCGCATTCACCGACGTTTCCGGTCAGGCACTCAACTTCGAGGCAAAGCTCTCCGGCGCCGGCCTCGTCGGCGACAACCTCGGGACCGCGCTTGACAGCGCCCGCGGGGACGCGCTCTACGCCCAGATCCTCTTCCTCTTCCTCGGCGTGCCCGGAGCAATCCTGGCCGGGCTGATCACCGCTTCGATCGCGGCTGCGGGCGCCGAGCGACGACGCCGTGATCAGGGTCTTCTGAGAACCCGCGGCGCTACCACCGGACAGCTCGTGCGAATCGCCCTGGCCGAGACCGCTCTTGCTGGCGTACTCGGCGTTGCCCTCGGGCTTGCTGGGGCACTGGCGATTGGTTCTGTTGCCTTTGGCACTGCGACCTTCGGGGCCGGCGGAACCTCCGCCATTTTGTGGGCGGTCGGCGCCGGACTCGCCGGACTCATAATCGCCGCCGCAGCGATTGCCCTACCCGCCTGGCGCGAGGCGCGATCGCTGACAGTTGCCGGCGCCCGGCGTTCCGTCGGACGAGTGGACCGGCAGCCCTGGTGGATGCGCGCCCGGCTCGATTTCATTGCGCTGGCCGGCGCCGGGCTTGTCTATTGGCAGGCGAGCCGCAACGGATATCAGCTTGTTCTAGCCCCGGAGGGCGTCGCGCAAATACAGGTCAACTGGTACGCGCTGCTCGCTCCGGTGCTCGGTTGGATCGGCGGGGGGCTTCTCGCCTATCGACTGGCCGAGATGACGCTGGTTCGCGGCCGCGGACTGCTCGGCCGGGCGCTCAGGCCCCTGGCCGGTGAGCTGTCCCCGACCGTCGCAGCGACGATGGGGCGCCAACGACGGATGCTCGCACGGGCATTGACCTTGGTCGCTTTGACCGCGGCATTTGCGGGATCGACGGCAATCTTCAACTCGACCTACTCCCATCAATCGGAGGCCGATGCCCGCCTCAGCAACGGCGCAGACGTGACCGTGACCGAATCGCCGGGGGCGAACGTCGGTCCGGGAGCGGCCACCCAGCTGGCCGGGATCCCGGGGGTCGGATCGGTCGAACCGATCCAACACCGCTTCGCCTACGTCGGCTCCGATCTCCAGGATCTCTACGGCGTCAACCCAACCACGATTGGGGCCGCCGGACAGCTCCAAAATGGCTGGTTTCAGGGTGGAACCTCCGACCAGCTTCTCTCGACCCTGGGCTCGAAGCCGGATTCGATCCTCGTCAGCGCAGAGACCGTCAAGGACTTCCAGCTCCATCCCGGCGACCTGCTTCGACTGCGCCTCCAAGACGGACTGACGAAGAAGTACAAGACGGTGAAGTTCCATTACGCCGGCATCGCCAAGGAGTTCCCCACCGCCCCGCTGGACAGCTTCCTCGTGGCCAACGCCTCCTACGTGACGCAACAGACCGGCAGCGACGCGGTTGGCTCGTTCCTGATCCAGACCGATGGGACGTCGAGCACCACCGTGGCCTCGAACGTTTCGGCCCAGGTCGGCACGAACGCAAAGGTCACCGACATCGCGACAAGCCGCAAGGTAATCGGTACCAGCCTCACCGCCGTGGAGCTCTCGGGTCTGACGAAGGTGGAACTTGCGTTCGCTCTCGTTCTGGCCGCGGCCAGCACCGGACTAGTCCTTGCACTCGGGTTCAGCGAGCGTCGACGGTCGTTCGCGATCGCGTCCTCGCTGGGAGCGAACTCTCGCCAGCTCGGCGCTTTCGTCTGGAGCGAGGCGACCTTCGTGACGCTCGGCGGACTGGCGCTCGGCGGACTGATTGCCGCGGGCCTGTCGATCGTCCTCGTCAAGGTTCTGACCGGGGTCTTCGATCCGCCGCCAGACGCCCTGACGCTACCGTGGGCCTACCTGGGCACAGTCACGATTGTCGCGGTGTTTGCCGTCCTCTCCACGACGGTGCTCACGTTGAGGGCACTTCGCAATCCTCAGATCGAAGTCCTCCGCGATCTCTGATGGAACGGAAGACCGGGATCGACGGGCTCCGCGGCATTGCGGCCCTGTCGGTGTTGCTATTCCACCTCTGGCTCTACGCACGAGCCGCGCCTCCCGCTGTGGCCGTGAACGGTCCGTGGGACTGGGTCTGGAGCAACCTTCGATGGGGCCTGATCCTGTTCTTCGTTCTCTCCGGATACCTGCTCTATTGGGCCTGGATCAGAGCTGCCGCGCACGGGAAGCGCCCCGACACTTGGCGTTACGCCCGCAGCCGTGTGGCACGCGTTCTGCCGGCTTACTACCTGGCTCTGGTGGGTTCTGTGCTTCTGCTTTGGGAGGCCGGGAGCGTGCCGGGAGTACGGCTCCCGAGCGCCGAGAGCCTGCCGCTTTTTCTCGTGTTTGCTCAGAACTTCAGCGGCGGGTCACTGCTGACGCTCGACCCGCCGATGTGGACGCTTGCGGTGGAAGTCAGCTTTTACGTCGCATTGCCCGTCATCGGGCTTGCAGCTTTCCACCTCGGCAGCAATAGGCGAATCTGGCTTCCTATCGGACTACTCGCTTTTGGCCTGGCCTGGGGCTGGGGCGTCAGCGCGACCGGTGGACCCCTGACAATGACCAAAGTGCTGCCGGCAATGCTGCCGTTCTTTGCAACCGGGATGCTCGCCGCAACGTTGGCTGGCGGCCACCAAGTCGGCAAGGGCGTGGCTCGGCTTCTCGGGCTGATGGCGGCGGCAGGGCTGGCCATCGAAGTCTCCGCCGGGCTCCTATTTCCAACTTGGCTCAATGGCGCCCTTCATGACATCCCCATTGCGACTTCGTGCGCTGCCCTTGTGGTGCTGGCTACCTCCGATCGCTGCCCAAAGGTCCTCCGCTGGAAACCTCTGGTGTCGCTCGGGGTCGTTTCCTACGGCCTTTACCTGTGGCACGTCCCCGTGCTCTGGTGGCTGCGATCCAGAGGGTTGCTGCCACTGGATCCCATCCTTGCCCTGCCCGTCGTCCTGATCCCGTCGCTCGGCCTGGCCACGACCAGCTGGCTCGTTGTCGAGCGCCCAGCCATCGCCTGGGCCAAACGCCGCTCGGGTAGAGACCTCAAGCCGACCGCCCGGTTCCGAAATTTAGGCCCCGCAGTCCAGACGGAGAGTCGCTAATTGTCGAGCCACGTTGCCGGTGCTTGCGGGCGGCATGCTAGGTTTGCAGTTAGGTAACCCTAATGTCCTTCGCCGAGACCGCACTCCTCGGAGCCCTGGCGGGCTTCACCATCTTCCTCGGGCTTCCCGTCGCGAGGCTCGAATTGCTGAGTCCTCGCGCCCGCGTTTCGCTCGCGATGTTCTCGGTCGGCATTCTCGTCTTCCTGTTGGTCGATGTGCTTGCACACGGCTTCGCGATCTCCGAGCAAGCTGTAGAGGCATTCAAGGACGGTGAGGGGAGCTTCGGCCGTGCCGCAGGACTCGCGCTCCTGCTCGTCGGCGGTTTCGGGCTCGGAAGCGTCGGCCTCGGACTGCTCGAACGTCGGCTGCGCCAAGCCCCCCCGCTTCCTCGAATCGCCGGTGGCGCGGTGGACGTCCTTCCCGCTGAAGAAGCCGTCCGAATAGCCGCCGACGACCAGCGCCATCGCAGTGGCGTCCTGCGAATGGGTCTGATCGTCGCAACGGCAATCGGCCTCCACAATTTTGCCGAAGGGCTGGCGATCGGCGTCTCGGCTGGAACCGGAGAGATCGGCCTGGCAACTGTCCTGATCATCGGATTTGCCCTTCATAACGCCACGGAGGGGTTCGGGATCATCGGACCGCTCGGAAACGTCAAGCCGTCTTGGTCCTGGCTCTTGCTGGCCGGACTCATCGGCGGTGGCCCCGTCTTCCTCGGGGCGATGCTCGGCTACAACGTGAGTTCCGAACCCCTCGAACTCGCCTTTTACGCCGTCGCCGGTGGGGCGATCCTCTACGTGATCGGTGAGATCTGGCATGGGATGCGCCGCTATGGCCACCGCGAACTGGGCCTGGCCCTGCTCGCATGCGGTTTCGCGGCCGGCGTCATCACCGATCTGGTCGTGGTCTACGGGGGCGGCTGAGCTCTCAGTTCGAACTCGCGCCGGGGATCCGGATCACGACCCTGGCGCCGCGCTCACGGTCGCGATTGATCTCGATCCGGCCGCCGTGAGCCTCGACGATAGCTCTGGAGATCGCCAGGCCCAGCCCCGACCCGTTGCTTGTCCGGCCGGCCTCGGCGCGAGCGAAACGATCGAAGGCCCGCTCGGCGAACTCCTCGGAGAACCCTTCGCCCTCGTCGCTGACGGTGAGCTCGAGTTCGTCGCCTTCCTCGGCGGCGGCGAGATCGATCGGGCCTGCACCGTGGCGTAACGCGTTCTCGACTAGATTTCCGAGCGCCGCCTCGATCCGGTTCGGATCGAGGATCCAGCTGATGTCGGGCGAAGCCTCGACCCGGATCGTCCGGCCCAACGCCGCGGCCTGGGGAGCCAAGCGCGCCCTCGTTCGCTCGAGCAGCTCCGGGATCGCGACGGAATCCGGCTCGAGTGGGAGCTGCGAGGCATCCGAGCGGGCGAGGGCGAGGAGGTCATCGGCGAGGCGTTGCAGGCGGTCGGCCTCGTCGATAGCGGAGCGCATCGCCGCCTGTCGCTCGTCCTTGTTGCGGTCGGGGCGCATGCCGAGCTCGAGCTCGCCCCGCAGGATCGCGAGCGGAGTGCGGAGCTCGTGACCGGCGTCGGCGACGAACGACCGCTCCCGCTCGATCGAGCTCTCGATCCGGGCGAGCATCTCGTTGAGGGTGCGCCCGAGGCGGGCGATCTCATCGTCGGAGGCGGGCAGCGGTAGTCGCTCACCGCTCCGCTCCAGGGTGATCCGCCCGGCCCGCCGGCGCATCTCGTCGACAGGTCTGAAGGCGAGCGTCGCCAGCCCGTACCCGAGGGCGGACGCGAGCAGAAGGGCGAGCAGGCCGCCGATGACGAACGACTTGACGAGTCCGGAGAGCGTCTCCGCCCGGTCACCCGTGGAGACGCCGGTGAGGACGATGAACCTGCCCTCGTCGGTCTGGACCGGACGCGCGAGCAACCTCGCCTCGTTCTCGATTCCTGGCACGCTGCCGGCGTCGAAGAACGATTCTGATCTACCGGCGGCGGCGAGCTGACCAGCGTCGAGGACGGAGGTCTGCTGTACGGGCTCCGAGGAGGCAACGAGCGAGCCGTCGAGCCTGATCACCTCGGAGAGGATGTCCTCAGCGCCCTCCTCCTGGGCTCCGCCGAGCCCGATCTCGTCGGGACCGGCCGTCTGCAGCTGGCGGGCAATGTCGTCGACCCGGGTGCGGAGTCCGTCGTCGAGCGTGCTGCTCAGGTCCGAGGCGACCCGCAGGTATACGAACACTCCGACCAGTACGAGGACGATTGCCATCGCGAACGCAAACGCGAACGTGAGTCGCACCCGGATCGGCAAGCGGGTCACGATTTCGCGCCTCGCATCCGGTAGCCGGCGCCGCGCACGGTCTCGATCGACTCGAGCCCGAACGGACGGTCGATCTTCTCGCGGAGGTAGCGGACATAGACGTCCACGACGTTGGAGCGATTCTCGTACTCGTAGTCCCAGGCATGCTCCAGCAGCTCGAGCCGGCTGAGCACGATGCCCGGGCGACGCATGAACGTCTCGAGAAGTGCGAACTCCTTCGCGGATAGCTCGATCTCCCGCCCGCCCCGATGCACGGTTCTGGCGGCCGGGTCGAGAGTCAGGTCGTCGACCTTGATGAGGGTCGGACGCTCGACCGCGCCCCTTCTGACGAGTGCGCGGATGCGAGCCGTCAGCTCGGAGAAAGAAAATGGCTTGGCGAGGTAGTCATCGGCGCCGCCGTCGAGGCCGGCCACGCGATCCTCCACCGAATCCCGCGCGGTGAGCATCAGGATCGGGGCCCAGACGCCGTCGCTCCTCAGGCTTCGGCAGGTCTCGAAACCATCCATGCCAGGGAGCATCACGTCGAGGACGATCGCGTCGTACGGGGTGCTCCCCGCCATCCATAGAGCGTCCTCGCCCGTCCCCGAGACATCGGTCACGAAACCCTCGTCACGCAGACCGCGCTGGAGGATCCGGGCCATCTTCGGCTGATCCTCGACAACCAGAACGCGCATGGCTCAAGTATGCGCGGTTAAAGATGAGAGAGAGATGAAAGCCTCGAAATTAGCTCGTAACGAGGCGGGCACGCCCTCACCCGCCCGGCGCAAAGAGCACCGGGCGGGTTCGGAAGAGCGCCTTGGTCAGCCGGCGTCCTGCTGCGTCTCGATCTCGTTGAAGGAGGAGTCCAGGAACACCTTCAGCGCCTGTCCCCCCTTCGTGATCTCGACCTCGTATGCCGCACCGTTCGGGGTGGGCTGGTCGTTGGGGTCCTCGACCGGATCGGCCTGCTTCGCGGTCTCGACGTCACCGCTCGCCTGGCCACCGGTGGCCTGCTCGGCTGCGGCACGCGCCTTCTGCTCGGCCGCGGCCGGCAGCTCGCCGTCGCTCTCGCTTCCCTGTTCGTCGGCGGAGCCGGAGTCGGCAGCTTCGCTGCCGCTCTCGTCCTGGCCGGACGCATCGGGAGCCTCTGCGGCCTCGTTGGCCTCCGAGCCGTCGGCCTGCTCGTTCTCGACCGCTGCTTGGCCCGAATCGCTGCTGCCACTTGTGGCATTCGCGATAGCGGCACCGCCGAGCGCCAATGCGCTCAGAGCAGCGAGGGCGGCAAGCGCCCGCTTGATCTTGTCGCTCATCTGTTAGTCCTTTCGTGGGGTTTGCGTTCACGGGGAGGTGTGAACAACCAGCACGCTAAAAGCGGCGAATGAGATGACGATGAGCCGGGGTCGATCCTTACTGAGAAATTAGGAGCCGACCCAGCCCTACCCAGTCCTGCGGCTGGGTGAGGGCCGACGTCGTAGCCACCAAATTGAGATGACGATCGCGGCCAGCACCACAACCGCAATGATTGCGGTACTCGTCGGGCCAATGATGGCGCCGACCTTTTCGTAGTTGCTGCCAAGACCCCAGCCGGCGCCGATCAGCGCCGCGTTCCAGATGGCCGAACCCACGATTGTCAGCATTGCGAAGCGGCCGACCTGCATGCTCGTCAGCCCAGCGGGAATCGAGACGAGGCTTCGGATCCCGGGGATCATGCGACCACCGAAAACCAACCAACCGCCATAGCGCCCGAACCAGATATCTGCTCGGTCGAGGTCCGATTCGCGCACCCTGAGAATGGTGCCGTAGCGAAGCAGCAGCGGTCGCCCACCGCGACGTGCGAACTCGTAGATCACCAAGGCTCCCAGTAGTGACCCGATGGTCGCTGCCACGACAGCCAGCAAGAAACTGAACTGGCCGGTTCCAACATAGAAGCCCGCCAGAGGCAAGATCACCTCCGAGGGAATTGGCGGGATCACGTTCTCGAGAAGGATCAACCCTGCAAGTCCGGGATAACCGGCCGAGCCAACACCATCGCGAGCCCAGTCACCCAGGCTCGCAATAAGACTCACCGGACTAGGTCGATTCGGGCAGCGGCTTGCCGATGTGCGGGTGCTCGAACTCGCCGTGGAGATGCCCGGACTCGTCCTCCTCGACCTCCTCGAGGTCGACCCTGGTGATTGTCAGGTAGACGACGAGGGCGAGGATCGTGGCGAGGAAGATGAGACTCGTCACGGTCGTGCCCAACCCCCATCCGCCATCGACCTTCGGCTGCGACATGAGATCGCCGATCGAAGCACCGAGTGGGCGGGTCATGATGTACGCGGCCCAGAAGGCAAATACCGCGTTGAGGCTGAAGCGGTAGTGGGCGAGAGTGATGACCGCGATACAGGCGGCGAAGATCAGAACCGAAACGCCGTAGCCAAGCCCGAGGCGCTCGGCAACGAGATCGCCGGCTGCAGTCCCCAAGGCAAAGGTGAACAACACGGCCAGCCAGTAGAAGGCCTCTCGTTTCGTGGTCACGATCGTATGGATCGAGAGCGTCTTCTCGCTCGCGTACCAGATCGCAAACGTCGCTGCGAGACAAATGGAGAATGCAATCGTCGTTGTCTCGAGCGCCACGCCCAAGTTGTCGACGAGGTTGTCGGTGACCAAGGTTCCGACGATGCTGATGAGCACCACGGCGAGCCAGTAGATGCCCGGTACGTACTTCGTCGATCTGAACTGAACGGCGAGGGCAACGAGCAATACGCCGGCCATCAACCAGCTCGTAGTGGTCAGACCGAGGCCGAGATTGACGTTGAGGTAGTCGGCGAACGTTTCACCCACCGTCGTGCAGAGGATCTTGATGATCCAGAAGTAGAGGGTGACCTCGGGGACCTTGTTGAGCATCTGCCGGCCAAGGGAAGGGGCTGGCTGCTGCGCTGCGATTGCTGTCATGCCGGCGAGTCTGCCGCCGGAAACCTGAACGGCTCCTGATTGGATTTATTTCGGGGGTCTTCCCCGCACGGTCGAGTTGAGGGATGACGAGGTTTCACGCCACCAGACTCGTAATGAAGTGGTCAGCGGATCTGGGAGCCGCCGCGCTGCGTTTCGGTTTGATTGGACGGAGGATTGGTTGGGCTGAGAAGCTGCGACGAAGCGCCGAACCAATGCAATGTCGTTGACGAGGCAGGCGCTTTCCAGCGGTCCTTGGGCGTGTGATTGCTTCCGCTCCAACCTGCCCTAGCCTCGACGTCGTGTCTGGAGAAAGCATCAAGGTGACCGCTCGGGCTCTCTCAGCGATAGTGCAAGACGAGCCCTTGGCGTTTCCGGCGCCAGTGGTTCCGGGACTGTCTCAGCAGATAGCGGAGAGCAGATGGCGTGAGCTTGCCTACGCGTTCTCGCTTCAAGATCCGCGCGAGTTCCCGAAGATCGGTCGGGAGGCTTTCAGTGCTGACGAGATCGAATCGATCGAGCGGTTCGTCGAGGCGGTGGGCGAGCTTGGCCAGAGCGTCGTCCTCAATAGCAGGTCGAGGGTGACGATCAACCTGGCCGGTGATTTGGAAGACGAGGTCGACGCGGAGTTCCCCGATGGCGAGAACATTCGTGGCTTCTCCGTCCTGTTCCGGCAGTGCTACGGCGACGATGAGACCGCCAGCTTCAAGGCGATCAGAACCGCACTTGGACGAGCAGCCAGGTCAATGAATGACAGCGATTACGAGCGCCGCTTGAATCTAATCAAGGCATGGCGCCGGGCTCACGGAAAGCTGAGGGCGGATCAGCTCGAGATGCATGTATTGCGTGCCCTGCATGCCGACGGCAAGGTCTCCGAGAACGCTCTCGAGCTTCACCGTGATCGACCGGCCCAGATCATCAGTCTTTACAACTACGGGGAGGTGATCCACTTCGGAGCGAAACGTCGAGAGCTCGCAAATCTCATCGGCGCCGGACAGTTCGAGTCCGCCTGGTCGAAGATGCAGTTTCTGTTTGCAGTCGCGGGACTGAGTCATTTCTACGTCGGGTTCTCGCTGCTCGCGATGGCGGCTTTGGAATGACGAAATGCGCAACGACACCATCGCGCAGCCAGGACCTCGAGGAAACTTAAGCCCGGGCGTGAGTTGGGCCCGGGACGACGGTCACAAGACCGACGGCCTGCCTACGAAACCGAAGGTCACTGGTTCGAATCCAGTCGGGCGCGCTCTACGACGAGGCCACAATGCCGCATGGAAATTGAATTGCGGCGAGTCTCGTACCAGGTCCACGGATCCTCGCGAAACCGTCTGAATCGGCAAACCGCATGGATATGCGGAAATAAACAACCCCGCAACCACCATGCAGAGCGGGAATGACGGTCCGTCTGGGGGACGCCGGCAGATCGCGTCTAACTTCGATGGGGAGGGCGGCGACGGAGCTGCCCCGATCCAACAAGGAGGACGACATGGCTACAGCTGTAACGATCACCATTGACGATCCCAGCGAGCCGGGGGTAACCGAAATCACGCCGGACCCGCAGGCGTCGAAGGCGGTCGAGCCCATGCAGCGCAAGCTGATCGACCGGGGACCCGAGGTCGAGGTTTCGCACTCGAGCGCGCGCGAGGCACTACAAGAGATACTCGGCATGGTCGGAAGCAGGGTTTGGGTCTTCTCCACCCTCCGCGAGGAGGGGATCCAGCTCGGCTTTCAAGACGGCGTCCTCGAACCCGTCCGCTTCCGGGACGACGGGGACATCTGGCTCACCCTCGAAGGCGAGGGAGGCGAGATCTACCCCCCGATGAAGACTGCCATCGATCGGCACGTGGAGCACGGGCTGGTCGTGCTGCGCTCCGCGGGCGGCCATGAGCTCGGGTTCCAGCTCATCACCGGCGAGTAGTAGTTCAGCAAGAGCGTCCCGGCGCCCGAAAGCTCGAGGATCAGGCGCCGGGGCTCGAGCGGAAGCCCCCCGGGGTCAGCCAAACGGTCCTCGCATGCCGAACGCCCATGACAGCGGCTCAGATCCAAGATTCGGACGAAGGGGCGACTGACTACCCTGGATGTCGTGGAATCGAGCACGCTTCCCGTCATCCAAGCGTCGGCACGCAGTACCTCGGGCGACCGTGAACGCTTGGTCAAGCGGGCCAAGCTTCTCGCTTGGATCGGCCTTGGTTGGCACGGAATCGAGGCCGCCGTCGCGATCGGCGCGGGAATCATCGCCTCCTCGATTGCCCTGGTCGGGTTCGGCGCCGATTCTCTTGTCGAGGCCATCGCTGGGATCGTCGTCCTCTGGAGATTCGCATCCACGCGGGCCGGCTCCGAAAGTGCCGAAAGGCGAGCGCAGCAGATCATCGCCGTCTGCTTCTACGTCATCGCCGCCTACGTCGGGATCGAAGCCGTCCGCAGCCTGATCGGAGGCGAGCATCCCGAAGTGAGCTACGTCGGCATCGGCCTCTCGGTCGTGACGCTGGCAACCATGCCGCCCCTCGCAATCGCCAAGGCTCGCGTCGGTGAACAGCTTGGCTCGTCGGCGACCAAGAGCGAGGGGAGGCAGACGATGCTCTGCGCCTACCTGAGTGCAGCGCTGCTGGCCGGCCTCGGCGCCAACGCGCTGTTCGGTTGGTGGTGGGCCGATCCGGTCACCGCCCTGGTCATCGCAGCGGTCGCGGTTCGCGAGGGCCGGGAGGCCTGGCGGGGCGAATCCTGCTGCATCGCGCCGGTCGGACTCGACGCCCGTCACGGCGACTGCTGTGCAGAATGACCGCCGACGTCCTCTATCAGCCGCTGAGGGGCGACCTGCACCGTCACGGTGGGATGACCCATCGGCATCCTCACCAGGGTCCTCACCATCACCACAACGAAGGTCACCATGATCACCATCACGACCATGGCCATTCGCACGGCCTCGTGGACGCCTCGATTAAGAGATCTCGCGAAGGACTTGTAGCCGTCGGTCTCTCACTCGCCGTCCTTGCCGTCGCGGCATTCGCCCAGACTGCGATTTTCATCGCCACCGGGAGCGTCGCTCTCCTCGCCGACCTGATCCACAACTTCGGCGACGCCGCCACCGCGATCCCGCTCGCCATCGCCTTCCTGCTGCGCTCGGAACGGGCCGAGCGTATTGCCGGCCTATTCGTCGTCGCCGCGATCTTCGCGTCAGCGTGCGTCGCGGGCGTCGAGGCGGTCCTACGACTGATCAATCCCGAGACTCCCACCCACCTGGCTGCGCTTGCGGGTGCCGGAGTCATCGGCTACCTCGGGAACTTGATCGCCGCTCGAATCCGTACTCGGGCCGGCCACAAGCTAGACAGCCCGGCCCTGATCGCCGATGGCAACCACGCTCGGGCGGACGCCTATGTAAGCCTTGCCGTCATCGCCACCGCCGCCGTCGTAGCCGTCGGTATTCCTATCGCCGATCCGCTGATCGGCCTCGGGATCACCCTCGTCATTCTCAAGATCACCTGGGAGTCGTGGGGCACAGTGCGTGGTCACGATCACGCCACTTAGAGGTGTGCCGCTGGTCATCCGCGATACTTGCGCTCCGCCGCGGCGACCTCGTGCACTGTCCTACATGTATCCAATGATCAGCTGATCGCTACTCCGAGTTGAATTCCCCATTTCTGCGCAAAATCTTCACCCGCCTTCGGTATGCGAGGTCGGTCTCCGAGGTTGTAGATGGTCCGCGAGGCGCCGCCGAGGCGCTTTCCACCCATCGAGCCTCGAAGGATCCAGACCGGTCTGGGGAGTCTGCCTCTCCGATGCCGGTTCGAATGAAGGCCTTGGCAGGAGGATCCATTTGGGTTCGTCCAGGAACCACCGATCTGAGCAACGCGACGGCGTATTTTCGGGAAGGCATTCACCTACCGCCACCGGAGATCGAAAGAGAATCGCTTTCGCGGATCTGCGAGCTTGGCTCAAACATGGGCGCCGCCCTTGCAGCTCTCGGAGTTGCTTATCCGGAGGCCCGACTCCTCGGTGTCGAGCCGGACGTAGAAAATCTTCGAATCGCGAGGGTCAATCTGGAACGCTTCGGAGACCGAGGTCAACTAGTCGGGGCTGCGATCTGGGACCGCAATGACCAGCTGGCGGTTGAGCGGAATGAGGTCGGATCCCACGGGATCACGATCGGCGTGGCAGCGCCTACGGGCGGCGGCGAAGTAACCGTTCCCGGGCTGACCATCGACCAGCTCTTGGAGCGCCATGTGCCAAGGGATGAGGACATCGACTACATGCACGTAACGATCGAAGGTAGCGAGCCGCGAGTATTCGCTGCCGGTGGTCTCTGGCCTCGGCGAGTCCGCTCTCTGAGGGTTGAGGTGCACCCCTATTACGGGTACACCACCGAAGAGTGCTGCCGCCAGCTCGGCGAACTTGGCTACCGCGCTTGGCCGTGCCCGACCCCACCTGGCAAATGGGTGTTCGCAATACGAAGGTAAGTTGGTTGGTCTCCGACAAATTGTCGGACCAATTTGGGTCGATCTCCGACAAGCCGTCGGACTAATTCGGACTGTTTGGCGAGACTAACGCTTTGCTCACGGTCAGTTTTTGGCTTTATTAGCGGGATTACACCGAACCGCGCGCAAGATTCGTTGCAAGTCTGTTAGTGAGCGCTTGCAAAGCGATCCCGGCATCTAGCCTGCCGCATCCCAAGCGGGGTTCCGACCCGCTCGGCCATTCCGATGCGACCCAACCTCTTCGACACAAGGCCAGGCGCTCCTTCCACGCGCCTCCTCACCGCCGCGGCTCTGCTGCTGGCGACCGTCTGCGGCATTGCCGTGCTTCTGCACGCGTCATCCGCTTCGGCGACCGTCGCCTCCAAGCAGGCTGCGCTGGCGAACGTTCAGGACCGCCAGTCGGCGATCTCCGACCAGCTCGCCGGCAGCAATCAGGAAATAAACGCTCTCATCGGCCAGGTCTCGGAGGCTCGTCAGGCCGAGGAGTCTGCGGCAGCGGAACTTGCTGCCAACCAGAAGGAACTGGACGGCGCCACCGCCGATCTGAGGAAGGGTCGCGAGCACCTTGCCCGCGTTCGTGAGGAACTGAAGCGCGCCGTAAAGGAGCTCTCGAAGATCCTCGTCGGTGTCTACAAGTCCGACGACTCGGACATGATGAATCTCCTTCTCGAGTCCGCGAGCTGGGAAGACGGGTCGGTTGACGCCGCTTACCTCGATCGCGTCCACCAGTATCAGGAGGACACGGTCAGCCGGGTCAAGGATCTGCGGGCCCAGGTCGAGGACACCGTTGCCCAGCTCGCCGACACCAAGCAGCAGATCGAGGATGCCCGCGACGAGCTTCAGACCCGTCACGACGAACTTGCCAACCAGCGCGCCGCCCTCGAGGATCAAGAACAGCAGCTCTACGCTGCCCGGGCCGAGCGCCGCCAGATGCTTCAGCAGCTCGACTCGCGGGCCTCCGGCCTACAGGACGGAATCGACAGCGCTCAGGCTCGCGAGGCCGCGGCCTCCCTGGCCCCAGACGTCGCCGCACCGGCCCCCTCCGCACCGGCGCCGACCACGAGCGGCAGCACCGCGACGCTCAACCCCGACGGCAGCGCAAGCGCCCCAGCCGACGCTCCCCAGCAGATTAAGGACGTGATTGCCGCCGCCAACGCCATCCGCGATTACCCCTACCTCTGGGGCGGCGGTCATGGCTCCTTCGAGGCGTCCGGCTACGATTGCTCAGGAGCGATCAGTTACGCACTCCATGGCGGCGGTCTGCTGGACACCCCACTCGACTCCACCGGGTTCATGAGCTGGGGCGAGCCCGGCGCCGGCAACTGGATCACCGTCTACGCCAACTCCGGCCACGCGTACGTGATGATCGCCGGATTGCGCTGGGATACCGCCGACAGCGGCGGCGACGGCCCGAGCTGGGCCGACTACACCAGTAGCTGGGAGCAGTCGCAGTCCTTCACCGCGACGCACCCTGCCGGGTTCTGACCCGTCACCCGATCAACTGCTGCTGCGGATCTCCCCACCGGTGAACACCCCGAGTACGTCTCCGGAGAGAGCTGCTCTCGACCCGCGAGCCAGCTGATCGGCGTCGACGACACCGATCGCGTGCCCGACCACATCTCCGTCGGCGTCGACGAAGTACGTCTCGGGAATGCCCAGCGCGCCGAAGCTGTCTGCCACGTCGCTCCCGGGGTCGCGAATCGTCGGATAGGTGATGTCGAACTCGCTGACGAAGTCCTGGGCGTCTCCGGTGAGATCCTGCATGTCGAGTCCGACGAAGAGCAAGCCACGAGGTCCGAATTCCCGCCATCCTCCTTCGAGGACCGGGGCTTCGACGCGACACGGCTCGCACCAGGAAGCCCAGAAGTTCAAGACGAACGGAGTGCCGCGAAGCTCGGCGACGCTCACCGCTCCGTCGCCGAGAACATCGTCGAGCCTGCCCGCCGGCTGGAATGTGCGGCGGCGGGATGACGGTTCCAGCAGGGGCAATTCGAACGCTGGTGAGCTCGGTGCCGTCCCCCTTGCCAGCGCGTCGTCGATGCTCGTATCTGCGCTCTTTGCCAACAGCCCGTAGGTAAGTAGTGCGAGGAAGGCAACGGCGAGGACCACCGCGAGGTATCGCGATCTGGGGTGGGGCACCTACCCGGCCATTGCGTACTGCCGGATGTCGGCTGCGAGCTCAGATTCACTGCCGTAGGGACCCTGCTTGACGTAGACGAGATTCCCATTTTGGTCGTAGAAGAACGTATTCGGCAGACCGACCAGGGGCTTGTCGATCCACTGCTGTACCTCTCCGTCCGGGTCGGCGACGCTCGGGTAGGGGACGGGGTAGCTGCCCAGGAAGGTCGATGCCGCGTCCTCCGAGTCCTCGGATACGACGCCGAGAAACGCCACGCGGTCGAGCAGTCGACCGGACAACGCCTGGAAGTAGGGAAAT
>Ga0209023_10001457_pt1 | contig 31752 bp, 28 predicted proteins | sample LakOneMetagenome_FD_187468 | JGI IMG/M metagenome (GOLD analysis project Ga0209023, IMG submission 187468) | Freshwater and sediment microbial communities from Lake Erie, Canada (SPAdes) (version 2) | ecosystem: Environmental > Aquatic > Freshwater > Lentic | place: Lake Erie, Canada...
GTCCAGGCGCAAACGCTCGCCCAGGATGCGCCCGCGCTGATGATTGCCTGCGGGCTCGCGCTCAGGAGCTTCGACTGATGGCCAACATCAACCTCCTGCCTTGGCGAGCCGAACGGCGCAAGCTGCGCGAGCGCGAGTTCTACATGATGCTCGCGGCCGCGGCGGCCGGTGCATTGGCTGTGTTCCTCCTCGCGATGTTCTGGATGAACCACCTGATCAGTTCGCAGGAAGCCGACAATGCCTACCTGCAACGGGAGATCACGGCGCTCGACAAGAAGATCGAGGAGATCCAGGAACTGGACAAGCGCCGCTCCCAGTTGCTGACGCGCAAGGAAATCATCGAGCAACTGCAGTCCAACCGCTCGCAGATGGTCCATCTGTTCGACGAGATGGTGAAGACGATTCCGGATGGCGCGCGCCTCGCCACGATGAAACAGGCGGGCGACACGCTGACGCTCGAAGGCACCGCGGAATCGAACTCGCGCGTCGCCAGCTACATGCGCAATATCGACAATTCGCCCTGGATGGGGCGCTCGGACCTGAGCAAGATCGAAAACAAGGCCGGGTCGAAGGATGCTGACAAGAAGATGCCCTACCAGTTTTCACTGGAGGTCAAGCTGCACAAGCCTGAGGACATCAAGAAGGAAGAGGACGCCAAGCAAGAAACCGCGAAGGATGCAAAGCAAGGATCGCCTGCCGATGGTGCCGCTGCCGTCAAGCAGGCCGCTGATGCGCCTGCACAGACGCAGCCGTCCGGTTCCGACGCCAAGACGCCCGCCAATGCGCCGACGGGGGAGAAGAAATGAGCTTCCTCGACGATCTTAGAAATCTCGACCGCAACAACATCGGCGGCTGGTCCAAGGGCGTAAAGTTCTTCTTCGCCGCGCTCATCGTCGCTCTGATTCTTCTTGCCGGCTGGTGGTTCGTCATCCGCGGCCAGCAGGACGAACTCAAGACCGTGCAGGCAAGAGAACTCACGCTGAAGAAGGAGTTCGCCGACAAGCAGGGCAAGGTCGTCAATCTCGAGGCCTACCGCAAGCAGCTGGCGGACATGGAAGAGATGCTGCAGACGATGCTGCGGCAGCTGCCGAGTCGCACCGAGATGCCCGACCTGCTGAACAACATCACGCAGGCGGCGCTCAGTGCCGGCATCGAGACGCAACTGTTCCAGCCCGGCGGAGAGGTCATGAAGGACTTCTATGCCGAGAAGCCGATCGCGCTGAAGATGCTCGGTACCTATCACCAGTTCGGCACCTTCATCAGCAACGTGGCATCGCTGCCGCGAGTAGTGATCCTCACGATGCACGACGTGTCGTTGAAGCCTGCGGGAGCGGAGGCAGGCAAGAGTGCTCCTGCCGGTCAGTTGCTGCTTGAAGGCACGGTAAAGACCTATCGCTACCTGGACGATGAAGAGCAGGCGAATGCTGCGGCTGCCGCAGCCGCAAAGGCTGGCAAGGTCACGACGGCCAAACCGGCGGCGAAGGCCAAGGCGGGAGGGGAATGAGATGAGCAAGGTGATCACATTCCCGTTGCGCATGGCGGGCATTCTTGCGGTTGTCGCGCTGGTCGGTTGCAGCCAGGGCGAGTCACCGCAGCAATGGGTCGCGCGCGAGAAGGCGAAGAAGGGTGCGCCACTGGCGCCACTGCCCGTCATCAAGACCTTCGAGGCATTCCTGTACAAGGATCAGGATCTGCGTGATCCGTTCGGACTGAGTCTGGAAGAGCAGGACCAGGCCAACAGCAGCGGACCGCATCCGGACCAGAACCGACCGCGCGAAGCCCTGGAGTCGTTCCCGCTGGATGGACTCAAGATGTCGGGAACACTCGGGTCATCCAAGAGCATGGAAGGATTGCTCCGGGATCCCGATGGAGTAGTCCATCGCATTCGTGTCGGCAACTACATCGGCCAGAACTACGGTCGCATCATCGGCATCTCCGAGGATCACATCGACCTGGTCGAGCTGGTCCCGAACGGTGCCGGCGGCTGGATGGAACGGCAGGCAAAGATTTCCCTCGGCGATACCAAGCAATGACCGATTCATTGGGGACGAAGCTCATGACCACGACATTCGCTGCAACCTCGGAGCGCAAGTTCGCCTTCCGCGCGATGCGGTCTCACCTGCTTGGAATCCTGGCCTTCGTGGGCCTCGTTCTCGGTGCGAGCGCGCATGCGGAGAGCGTGCTGGAGGACATCGCGTACACGGCCCTGCCAGGCGGCAAGGTCGAGGTCACGCTGAAGTTCACCGGTCCGGCCATCGCGCCACAGGTATTCTCGACCGAGAATCCGCCGAGCATCGCGCTCGATTTCGCCGACACGCGCAATGCCTTCAGCAAGCGCAAGGTCGACGTCGGCGCTGGCGCGGTATCCGCGGTGTCGGCGATCGAGGCGGCCGGACGCACGCGCGTCGTTGCCGACTTGTTCCGCATGGCGGGATACGACACCCGCGTGAACGGCAACAACGTCGTCCTCTCTATCAACAACGGCATCGTCGGCTCATCAACGATCGCCGCTTCCGCGGCCAAGGCGGATCCGACCAAGGCGGTCGGCGGCGCACAGAACGTCGAGCTTTCCAATGTCGATTTCCGTCGTGGCAAGAACGGCGAGGGTCGAGTAGTCGTGAGCTTCAGCGGCCCGGGCGCATCGGCGAATCTGCGTCGCGAAGGCAACAACATCGTCCTCGACCTGCTCAATGTGAAGCTCGCCGCGAGCCAGGCGCAACACTTGGACGTGCTCGATTTCGCCACGCCGGTGCAGTCGATCGATACGCGCGTCCGTGGCGGGGGCGTACACATGGAGATCGTGGCCAAGCAACCGTTTGAACAGCTCGCGTACCAGAGTGGCAACGAATACGTGGTCGAGGTCGCTCCGAAGAAGGAAGAGAAGCTCAAGGGCAAGAACGCCGAACCGGATTACAATGGCAGCCGGGTCACGTTCAATTTCCAGGACATCCCGACGCGCTCGGTTCTCCAGCTCATCGCGGACGTGTCCGACCTCAACATCGTCGTTTCCGACAGCGTGCAGGGCAATGTGACCTTGCGCCTGATCAACGTACCGTGGGACCAGGCGCTCGACATCGTGCTGCAGGCGAAGGGGCTCGACAAGCGCCGCCGGGGTAACGTCATCTGGGTCGCGCCGCAGAAGGAGATCGCCGACCGCGAGGAAGCGATCGCCGATGCGCGTCTGAAGATGGAAGACAAGGACGAGCTCGTCACCGACTACATTCCGGTCAGCTATGGCAAGGCGAAGGACATCGCCAGCCTCCTCACCAAGGATACGCAGACCAACTCGGCAGGCGGTCAGACTGCGACGGGGAACCAGACACAGCGTGGCTTCCTGTCTTCGCGCGGCAGTGTCACGTTCGACGATCGCACGAACACGCTGCTTGTCAGCGACATACCGTCGAAGATCCAGGAGATTCGCCAGCTGATTGCCGTGCTCGATCGACCGGTGCAGCAGGTACTGATCGAGTCGCGCATCGTGATTGCGACCGACAGCTTCGCGCGTGAACTCGGCGTCAAGTTCGGCGTGAGCGGCGCGCGCCGCGACAGCAATGGCAACGTGGTCGCGTCGAGCGGCACTTCCGCGGGTACCGACTACATGATCGACCAGGCATTCGCCGGCCGCCTGAGTCCGGGCGGCACGCCGTATCCAATCTACCCGCCGGGCCTGAGTGGCGGTCGCGTCACGCAGGACAACAACATCCTGAGCAACCGCTACAATGTGAACATGCCGGTAACCAACCCGGCTGGAAGCCTCGGCTTGGCGATCCTTGGAGCGGACTACCTGCTCGACCTCGAGTTGTCGGCGGCACAGACCGAGGGCCGTGGCGAAGTGATCTCCAGCCCGCGCGTGATCACGGCCAACCAGCAGGAGGCGGACATCAAGCAGGGCCAGGAAGTTGGCTATGTCACGGTGCAGGGCGGCACCGGCGGCAGCCTTGGCACGCCGACGGTGAACTTCAAGGATGTCGTGCTCGAACTCAAGGTGACGCCGACCATCACCGCCGACGACCGCGTCGTGTTGACCCTCAACGTCAAGAAGGACAACATCGCCGGCTTCGTCGACAGCCCCGGTGGTGGCCAGGTACCGACCATCGACAAGCGCGAAATCAGCACTGAAGTGCTGGTCGACAACGGCCAGACCGTCGTGCTGGGTGGCGTCTACGAGGTCAGCAAGTCGGAGACGCAGAAGAAGGTGCCGATGCTCGGCGACATCCCGATTCTCGGTAACCTGTTCAAGAACCGGGGCCGGCAGGACAACAAGGCGGAGCTCCTGATCTTCGTCACGCCGCGCATCCTCAGCGACAACCTGAAATAAGTGCGGTCGCTGTAACGAATCCCGCGCATTCAATCGCGGATCATCGACTGCAACCGAATTCGCTGGACTGGAGATAGCACATGAAATTTTTCGGCAAGACCCTGGGGCTGATGCTCGCCGGCCTCGCGCTGGCCGGCTGTGGTGGTGGTGGCGGCGACGGCGGCACCTTCATTCCGCAGAGCGGAACGATTACGCTGACCGCTTCGACGACGACGCTGCCGTTGAATACGGCCGGCTATGATCCAGCACAACGCGGCGCACCAACGCAGGCTGAAGTTACTGCAGTTTGGCGCAACCCCGACGGATCTCTGGTCACCGGCCGCGACATCTCGGTCAGCATTTCGCCGATCACGGTCGCGGCGATTTCCTGCCTTGCGGCCGGCGGCGGCGGCGCAGGTGGCGGCGGTGGTGCTACGTGTGGAACCACGAGCGACCTCTATGGCCAGGTCACGATCGCCGGGATCAATGGTCAGGCCACGTTCTTCGTGAATTCGCGCCTGACCGCCGGTACCGCGAATCTCGTCGTGAGTGCCATTGATCCGACGACGTCGCGCACCGTGAGCGCCAGCCTGGCATTCACCGTTACCAGCGGCGTCGGTACGAATCCCGCGACTGTCGCGCTGGTTCCTGACCCGCCCGGCGTATACCTGCCGAGTTCCGGTGGCAGCTCCAATTCGGTCATCACCGCGACGGTGCGCGATGGTGGCGCCCAGCTGGTGCCCGATCCGGCGAGTGGCACCGACAACATTCGATACGAGATCCTGAGCGAAGCCGGCAACGCATTGTTGACGGCGGCCTCGGCGAGTGGTTCGGCGAGCGGCACGAGTGTGACCACGCATACGGTGCATGGCGTCGCTACCGCTTCGTTCCAGGCGGGCGATTCGACCCCCCAAGGACCGATCCAGATTCGAGCGACGGCCGACCGCGCCGACAACAATGTCAGCAATGGCATCCAGGATCCGGTCAGCTTCACCACTTCGGTGATCGTCTCCGACGGCAAGCTTTACAGCATCACGATCACCTCGCCGGACACGAACGCGATTCAAGTAAATACCGTTTCGGGGGATGTTTCTGCGGATATTCCGCCGCCCGACCCGGATGCCACCTACAGCTTGACGGTCAGCGCGCTCGGTACCGACCGCCAGGGCAATCCGGTACTGCCGGGTACGCCCATCCGTTTCGGCTCGATCGACGAGCCGGTCGGTACGTTCAATGCGGGCGTCGATGCCAACCGCTTCCTGATTGCAGGCGGTGACGGCAATCCGCAGGAAGGCGGCACGCTGTTCACCGCACCGGGCGGGCATTTCCGCACCGCGGGTGGTGGAGCGGGCCCGGGTGATGCGCTGGTCGTGTTCGGCAAGACCCAGCATGGCGCACCCCAGGGCAATGAAGACCTCGAGAGTGCTTTGACGGTGGCGCGCGTCAATTCCGAGACGAGCCTGAACACGACGTCTCCGTTCAACAACAACGACACCACCGGCACGAGCGTGGACTACGGCAACGTGCTGGACTACATCGTTGGACGCAGCCAGCACGGCAACATCACGGCGAGCGCGACGACCAACAACCTGGGCGTCGCCCACGCTACCTTGAACTACACGGTCAGCACGCTCGGCCACATCGTTGCGATGTGGGCGCAGGGCGATGGCATCGACCGCGTTACGCAGGGTGCGCGGCGCGTCACCGATGCAGTCGAATTGGTCTATCCGGGCGTGGCGCCTGCCACCCTGGTTGCATTCCCGTCGCCGATCCCGGGCAATGCCGCCAACGTACCGGTGACCGTGTGCCTGACCGATGCGCTGAACTCGCCGATCCAGGGCGTGCCCATCAGCTTCCAGATGCAGCTGAACGGCGGCACGGGCAATGTCGACGGCAACGGAACTTCGGGCGTACTCGACAACAAGACCGGCCCCAACGGCTGCGCCGATGCGATCGTGACGACCAGCGGCATGCCGGTCAGTACCGGCGGCACGGCTGCAGGCAACATCACGTTCAGCGTCGGCGGTGCGACGGCCCAGGTCGATATCATCGTGCAGCTCGCCTTCCTTTCGAATGGCGGTGTTGGACGCATCTGCACCAACAGCGCGCCAACGGCGGTGGTAACGGTGAAGGCGTTCACGACCACGGGCGCGCCCGCTGCGGGCGTGGCGATCACCGCCGCCTGCTCTGGCGGAACGGCGACTCCGGGCAGCTCGGTCACCGGGCAGAACGGTGCAGCAACATTCAACGTCACCGGTACTCCGGACTCGACGACCACCTGCACGTTTACCGCCCAGGGCATCGCGCCACTGACCATCACCGTCCTGATTCCGGGTGCGGACGATTTCAGTCCGCCATGCGGGCCGTGACGGATCGGCAATGAACCGAGTAGAAGGGCCGCAGCGATGCGGCCCTTCTTCTTTTCCGGCGTTGCGACGTACTGGATACGGCAAGCGATCTGCGTCCGACGCCTGGCGCCTCGCACGTCGCGAACCCTGCAACGTGCGAGCGGGCGATGTACGATCCGGATACGTCCACGTGCCCGCGCACCGGTGGCATCCAGGGGGATCGCGCTTGCAGCCCTACAGCGAGTTGTTCAAGGCCGGTGAGCTCGTGTTCGCCGAGGGTGACGCACCGTCCGGCGCGTACCTGATCGAATCCGGCCGCATCGAGATCAGCACGACCCAGCTCGGCGAGCCACGCGTGCTCGGCGTGCTGGGCCCTGGCATGCTGCTCGGCGAAATGGCGGTGCTCGACGAATCCACGCGCACCGCGACGGCACGCGCACTGACCGACTGTCGCCTGATCCTCATCGGCAAGGACCAGTTTGCCGAACGGCTTGCCGCGGCAGATCCTGTCGTGCGCGCGCTGCTGATGAGCCAGTTGACGCGCTACCGCTCCGCGCTTGCAACCCTGACCGGCGACACGCGCGATGCCGGAAGCGCCGCGACAATCGAGCCGCACGAGGCATTTGCACTCGGCAAGATCCGCCTCGAAAGCGAGTTGCGCGCGGCGCTTGAGCGCAAGGAACTGGAGCTGCGCCTGCAACCGATCGAGGAGATCGTCAGCGGTCGCATCGCCGGCTACGAGGCGCTCGTGCGCTGGACGCATCCAGAGCGCGGTGCGGTTTCGCCGGCCGAGTTCATCCGGCTTGCCGAGGAGACCTCGCTGATCCTGCCGATCGGCGACTACGTGCTGGAACGCGCGTGCGACATGCTGGTCGAACTGCGCAAGCGCGGGTTCAAGCCGCTGCCGTTCATCGCGGCGAACCTGTCGGGCCGGCAGATCGATGATCCGACCCTGGTCGAGCGGATCCTGGCCCTGCTGCGTGCACGCGACCTGCCGCCCGACCGGCTCAAGCTGGAAGTCACCGAAAGCCTCGTGATGGACCATGCGCGCATCGGCGAGTTGCTCGCGCGCTGCCACGCCGTCGGCATGCCGGTTGCGCTCGACGATTTCGGTACCGGCTACTCGAACCTCGGGCCGCTGCTGACCTTGAATTTCGACCAGATCAAGCTCGATGCGAGCTTCATCCGCGCGCTCGACCGCCCGCGCGGCGTGGCGATGGTCGGCGTGATCGTCGGCATGGCGCATGCGCTCGATTGCGACCTCATTGCCGAAGGCGTAGAGACACGCGAGCAGCGCGAAATCCTGCATCGACTCGGGTGCCGCTACGCGCAGGGCTGGCTGGTCGGCAAGCCGCTTTCGCTCGAAGACGTGCTCGGCCGGCACTGACCTAGCGATTGCGGAGGCCCGGCGCATGCCGCGGCCATGCTGCGTGAACGGTTCCATGATGGATCGCGAAACCAAACGTGCGCCGCGCTGTCCGAGCTGGCACCAACCCGTGCGATCATCGGATTTTCCCCGGACAGCCCATGGACATGCCAGAACCGACCACGGCATCCGCCGCCTTCGCTGCGCTGCGCGACGAGCTGCGCACCTGCATCATCGGCCAGGAGGGCCTCATCGATCGCCTGCTGATTGCGCTTCTCGCGGACGGCCACTTGCTGGTCGAGGGCGCGCCCGGGCTTGCCAAGACCACCGCGATCAAGGAACTGGCGGCGCGCATCGAAGCGGACTTCCACCGCGTACAGTTCACCCCGGACCTGCTCCCGGCGGATCTGACCGGTACCGAGATCTATCGGCCGCAAACGACCAGCTTCGAGTTCCAGCGTGGCCCGATCTTCCATAACCTGATCCTCGCCGACGAAGTGAATCGGGCTCCGGCCAAAGTGCAGTCCGCGCTGCTCGAGGCGATGGGTGAGCGCCAGGTCACGGTCGGGCGCGACACCTATGCGTTGCCGGCGCTGTTCCTCGTGATGGCGACGCAGAATCCGATCGAGCAGGAGGGCACCTATCCGTTGCCGGAAGCGCAACTCGATCGTTTCCTGCTGCATGTGCGCGTCGGCTACCCGGACGCCACTTCCGAGGCGGCGATCCTGCGCTTCGCACGCGAACGTGCGCGCGAAGCGCTGGCGACCCCGCTGGCGGCGTCGCGCAAGCTCAGCCAGCAGCAAGTGTTCGACGCGCGTCGCGAAGTCCTCGCATTGCACCTCGCGCCGCAGCTCGAGACCTACATCGTGCAGCTGGTGCTGGCTACGCGCGAGCCTTCGCCCTTTGGTGCCGAGCTTGCCCGCTACGTCGCCTATGGCGCGAGCCCTCGCGGCACCATCGCACTCGACCGCTGCGCTCGCGCGCATGCATGGCTGTGCGGCCGCGACTACGTCACGCCCGAAGACGTGCACGCAATCGCCGCCGACGTGCTGCGCCATCGCGTGCTGCTGAGCTACGAGGCGGAAGCGGAGGGCGTCAGCGCCGACCGCGTCGTCGCAATGCTGCTCGAGCGCGTGCCGCTGCCTTGAAGGACGGGGAACGCAAACCGAGAACCGAGAAGTGAGTTCACCCTGCCGCGTTTCCACCACTCGTTCCCCACGCCTCTGCACTCGTTCTTCATCCACCACTCATTTCCCTCTTTTCCCCACTCGTTCCCCGCACCATGCCCGCGCCCACACCCAACACCGGCACACGCGTCGCGCTCGACGAGCTGATCGCGCTGTCGGCGCTCGCGCACGGCGCAAGTCTGGCGCGGCGCCGCACGGCGGCGTTGCGCAGCGGCACCAGCACCTCGCGCTGGCGCGGTCGAGGCGTAGATTTCCGCGAGTCGCGCATCTACCAGGCCGGTGACGAGATCCGCCACATGGATTGGCGCGTCACCGCCCGCAGCGGCAAGCCGCACACGAAACTGTTCGAGGAGGAACGTGAGCAGGGACTGCTGCTCGCGCTCGATCTCAATCCAGGCATGCGCTTCGGCACGCGCGTACGCTTCAAGAGCGTGCAGGCGGCGCGCGCGGCGGCGCTGCTCGCGTGGATGGCCGCAGCGGCCGGCGATCGCGTCGGCGCGCTCGGTTTTGGCGGCGGCATCGACGGCGAGGTAAAGCCCGCCGGCGGACGCCGAGGCGTGCTGCAGGTACTGCGCGCGGTGCGCGACTGGGATTCGGTCGCGGACACCTCGATCCAATCTCCGCTGTCACGCGCACTGGTTCGCGTGCGCCGCCTGCTGCGCCCCGGCATGCGCCTGGTCCTGCTCAGCGATGGTTTCAGCACAGACGCGGAAGCCGCCTTGCTGTTGCCGCAACTCGCGGCGCGACACGAGATCACGCTGGTCGTGCTGCGCGACGCGCTCGAGATCGCCCCGCCGCCCCCGGGACGGTACGCGCTGCATCTCGGAGCCGCGCGGCGCATCCTCGATTTTTCCGATGAGCGCGTGCGCGGCAGCTGGACCGAGCGCTTTTCCGCTTCGCGCGCACGCCTGCTCGAACAGGCGCGCAAGCTCGGCCTGCGCACGATCGAGCTCGACGCGCACGCGGACCTGAGGCATGCGCTGGCGCCGCTGCTCGCACGCAGCCGCCACTCGTCGGTGGTCGCATGAACCCGACCGGCCCCGAGTTGCGCGACATCCACTTGCCACCGCAACCGGGATGGTGGCCACCAGCGCCCGGATGGTGGATTCTTGCGCTGCTCGCACTGGTCGCGCTCGCCTGCGGTGTGCGCTGGTTGTGGCGGCGCGAACAACGGCGTCGCTGGCGCCGTCGCGTGTGCGCGGAGCTGGAGCGCATCGCGGCGGCGCATGCGCACACTGCCGACACGCTGCGTCTCGCAACGGACCTGTCGCAGCTCTTGCGTCGTGCGAGCCTGCTGCTCGATCCACGCGCCGCGGCGTTGCGTGGCGAGGACTGGCTGGATTTTCTCGATGCCCGCCTGCCCGCAGGAAGCGCGACGTTCCGTGGCGACGGAAGAATGCTCGTCGATGCGCCGTTTCGCCCACCCGGCGACGAGCATGCGAACGTCGATGGCGCTGCGCTGATCGCTCTCGCGCGACGCTGGCTCGCACATGCACTGCGCGAGGAGCCTGCGCATGCTTGAGCTGGCCTGGCCGTGGATGTTCGCGTTGCTGCCGCTGCCGCTGCTGGCGATGCTGCTGCTGCCGCGCGCGCGTGGCCTATTCGGCAGCGCACTGCACCTGCCTCACCTCGGCGTACAGCTTCCGCAGCAGGCCGACACATCGGCGGTGCCGAATACGCGGCGCCTGTTCGCGCTGCTCGCCTGGTGCCTGTTGGTCGCCGCGGCCGCGCGTCCGCAGTGGCTGGGCCCACCCGAAGACGTCGCGCGCACGGGTCGCGACCTGCTGCTCGCGGTCGACACCTCCGGCAGCATGAGCATCGAGGACATGCAGCTCGGCGGCGGCGCCGTGCCGCGCTTCGCGGCGATCCAGGCGATCGCGAGCGACTTCATCGAGCGCCGCAAGGGCGATCGGGTCGGCCTGATCCTGTTCGGCACGCGCGCCTACCTGCTGGTGCCGCTGACGTTCGACCTCAAGACCGTGGGCAAGCAACTGCTCGATTCGACCATCGGCCTCGCAGGGCGCGAGACCGCGATCGGCGACGCGGTCGGTCTCGCGGTCAAGCGCCTGCGCGATCGTCCGCAGGAACAACGCGTGCTGGTCCTGCTGACCGACGGCGTCAACACGTCCGGTGAACTCGACCCGGCCAAGGCGACCGACCTTGCTGCCGCCAACCACGTCCGGATCTACACCATCGGCGTAGGTGCGGACCGCATGCGCGTCGACAGCCTGTTCGGCAGCCGCACCGTCAACCCGTCCGCCGACCTCGACGAGCCGATGCTCACCGCGATGGCGGACAAGACCGGAGGGCGCTACTTCCGCGCGCGCAACAGTGAGGAGCTCGCCGGCATCTACCGCGCGATCGATACGCTGGAGCCGGCCGCGGACGCCAAACAGAGCCTGCGCTCGATCGAAGAGTGGTACTGGATGCCACTCGCCATGGCGCTCGCCGCGGCCGCGCTCGCGTTCGGTGTGCCGGCGTTGCGGGTGCGCGCGCGCCCCAGGATCGTGCCGGCATGAACGCGCTGGGCGACTTCCATTTCCTGCGGCCACTCGCCCTGCTGCTGTTGCTGGCGTTGCCGCTGTGCTGGTACGCCTGGCGACACGGACGCAGTGACGCCGGTGCGTGGCGCAGCGTCGTCGATGCGCACCTGCTGCCGCATCTGATCGAGCGCATGCCCGGGGGCAGCGGGCGTGGTGGCCTCGTGCTCGCGGCGACGCTGTGGACGCTCGCCTGCATCGCGCTCGCCGGTCCCGCGTGGGAGCGCGAGCCGATGCCGCTGTATCGCAACCAGGCCGCGCGCGTGCTGGCGCTGGAACTCGCGCCGAGCATGCTCGCGCAGGACGTCAAGCCAAGCCGGCTCGAACGCGCGCGCTACAAGATCGACGACATCCTCGCGCGCAGCCGCGACTACCAGACCGCGCTGATCGGCTACGCCGGCGATGCCTTCGTCGCGGCGCCGCTGACCGACGACGTGGAGACCGTGAAGAACCTGGTCGAGTCGCTCGACCCGTCGACGATGCCGGCACCGGGCAACTCGACCGCGCGCGCGATCGAGTCCGCCGCCGACCTGATCGAACAGGCGGGTCTGCATCGCGGCGAGATCATCGTGCTCGCCGACAGCGCGAGCCGCGACGCTACCAGCGCCGCGCGCAAGGCGCGTGCGCGCGGGTTCGAGGTGTCGATACTTGGTCTCGGCACCGATGCCGGCGCACCGGTCGCACTTGCGCAGGGCGATTTCCTCAAGGACGACGCCGGCAACCTCGTCGTCTCGCGCCTCGAAGAATCCGCGCTGCGCGCTGTCGCCGACGCGGGGGGCGGACGTTACGCAACGCTGCGCGCCGATGCGGCGGATATCGACAGCCTGCTTTCCGCGCAAGCCGATATCCGCTCACGCAACGCGCGCACCGATGGCGCCGAGGTCGACAGTGCGCGCTGGAAGGATCGCGGCCCGTGGCTGGTGCTTGCGCTGCTGCCGCTGGCGCTGATCGGGTTCCGGCGCGGCTGGCTGATGACGTTGCTGCTTGCGTTGTCGTTGCCGCGCGTCGACGCGCAGGCGGCATCGCTCAAGGATCTGTGGCAACGCCCGGACCAGCAGGCGGCTGCGGCACTCGCCGCGGGTGACGCGAAGGCCGCCGCCGCGGTGGCGCCGACTGCCGAATGGCGGGGTGGGGCTGCGTATCGCGGTGGTGATTTCGGCGCGGCCGAATCCGCGTACGCGCAGGCGATTGGGGCGGACGGCGCCTACAACCGTGGCAACGCGCTGGCCAAACTCGGCCGCTACGAGGAGGCGATCGCCGCGTACGACGAGGCGCTCAGGCAAGCGCCCGGGATGGACGATGCGCTGGCGAACCGCAAGGCGGTCGAGGACTTCATGCAGCAGCGCAAGCAGCAGGATCCGCAGAACCAGCAAGGCCAGCAGAATCAGCAACAACAAGGCCAGCAAGGCGAGTCGAAGGACGCATCCAAGGATGCCGCGCACGAGCAGCAACAGCAGCCGTCGCAGCAGCAGCAGACGCAGGACGGCGAGAGCGGGCAGGGCAAGCCCGAGGATGCATCCAAGGATGCGCAGGACAAGAATGCGCAGGACGAGCAGGCAGGCAAACCGGGCGACGACAAGGACGGCGCGCACAAGGACGCCGCCGCCGACGCAAACGCGCAGGACGGCAAGCCATCGGACAAGCCGGACGCCGCGCAGCAGCAGGCCTTGAAGCAGGATGTCGATCGTGCGCTCGCCGGCGAGCCGGAAAAGTCGGACGATCACGACGGCAAGCCGGTGGCGGCACAGGCCGCCGAGGACGATGCGGCGCGCGAGAAGCGCCAGGCGCTGGAGCACTGGCTCGAGCGCGTGCCGGATGATCCGGGCGGCTTGTTGCGGCGCAAGTTCCAGCTCGAATACCAGCGGCGCCAGCAACGCGGAGGAGACGGCGGATGATTCGTGGATGGCCCGACCTGCGCGGCTGGATCGCCGCTGTTGGCATGTTCGTTACGCTGCTGGCCTTCGCCGACGACAAGCCGGGCGTGCGCGCCTGGCTCGATCGCGACAGCATGCATCTTGGCGAGACGGTCACGCTCAATGTCGAAGCGGACGGCACCGCCGGCGGGCAACCGGATTTCTCCGCGCTCGCAGCGGATTTCAACGTGCTCGGCACGCAGTCGAGCCAGCAGGTCAGCATCGTCAACGGTACGCGCAGCGCGAAGACGCTGTGGGCGGTCGGCCTCGAACCGAAGCGTGAAGGTTCGATCACGATCGCGCCGATCTCGCTCGGCCAGGCGCAGACCGCGCCGATCCACCTCAGCGTGTTGCCCGCGGCGAGCGCCGCGCAGCAGGCCGGCGGCGACCTGTTCCTCGAAGCAAGTGCAGAGCCACTCGATCCGTATGTCCAGCAGCAGGTGCGCTACACGGTCAAGCTGTATTACGCGTTCGATCTCACCGACGGCAATCTCGGCGAGCCGAAGGCGGACGGCCTCGCCACGCAGCGCATTGGCCAGGACAAGCAGTACATCGCGACCGTCGGCACGCGCCGCTACCACGTACTCGAACGCCACTATGCGCTGACGCCCGAGCGCAGCGGCACGATCGGGATCCCCGCGCTCGCGTTCCGCGGCAGCGTGCTCGACGCGAGCGATCCGGCCGCGTTCTTCGGGCGCGGGCGCAGCGTCAGCGCGCGATCGGATGCGCTGAAGCTGGAGGTGAAGGCGAAGCCGGCTGCGTGGACGCAAGCGACCTGGTTGCCGGCGGCGTCGCTGCTGCTGCAGGACCAGGGCGAGCTGCCGACCGAGGTGCATGTCGGCGAACCGGTCACGCGCACGATCCGCATGCAGGCGCAGGGACTCGGCTACGAACAGCTCCCCGAACTCCAGCTGTCCGCGCCCGAGGGGGCCAAGATCTATCCGGACAAGGCTGAGACGCGCACGCGCGACGACGGCGAATGGCTGTATGGCGAGCGCGTGCGCAAGTTCGCTTTCGTGCCCGATCGCGCTGGCACCTTGAGCGTGCCTGGTGTGACCGTGACGTGGTGGGACACCACGCACGATCGGCTCGAGACGGCGGAGCTGCCCGCACGCACGATCAAGGTGCTGCCGGCCGCCGGCGCGGCGTCACAGGCCGCGCCCACTGCCGGCGGAGCGGTGGCGCCGCTGCCGGCGAACGCGAATGGCCTGCCGGCTGGGGCGTCGACCTTCGATGACGCGAGTCGCATCGGGCTGTGGAAGATGATCGCGGTGATCGGTTTCATGCTGTGGGTCGCGACGCTGCTCGCGTGGTGGGCGTCGCGCCGCGTCGCGGGCCTGCGACCGCTGGCGCCGGTGCGCGTGCCGAAACTGGACTCGAACTCGCAACGCGCGGCATTCCTGCGCGCGTGTGCGCTCGGCGATCTCGCCGGCGCCGAGCGTGCGCTGGTCGCGTGGGCGCGCAACGAGCGCACCGAAGTGCGCAACCTCGGCGAGTTGTGCGCACGACTCGCCGATGACGCGCAACGCAACGCGACCTCGGCGTTGCAGCGTGCGCGCTATGCCGGCGAATCCAGCGATGGCCTCGCGGCGCGCCTGCAAAAGGCGTTCGGCGCGGGCATAACATGGGTCGATGCACCGGCGCGCGCCGCCAGCACGACGGACCCGCTGCCGCCGTTGTATCCGACGCGCGACTGAGCCGCGTACGTGGCGAGCGCGCATCGCCTGACGTTGCTGCTGCTCGCCGCGACTGCCGCGCGTGCGAGCGGGTTGCCGTGGGAAGTGTGGGAAGCCCCGGCACGCATCGCCATCCTCGATGCGCGCGACCGCGTGCTCGAACGCTCCAGCCATTGCTCCGGCGGCTGCCGCTACGACCGCAGCAATGCCGGTGGCGAAAGCGCGGCGGGCAATCCGTATCCGCTGCGCTGGCTGTATCGCGACGGCGACGAAGCCGTGTTGCTCGACGAACGCGGCCCGGGCGCGCTGACGCGCCTGTGGTTGACCACCGGCTCCGGCACCTCGACCTGCATCGATCCCGCGGTGCACGTCCGCGTGCACGTCGATGCTGCGCCGGTGCCGGTGCTTGATCTGCCGCTGGCCGCGCTGTTCGACGGCTCGACTGCCCCGTTCACGCCGCCATTGGTCGCCGACCGCGTGCAGTCGAGCGGCGGTTACGCCAGTCGCGTGCCGATCGCGTATGCGCAGTCGTTGCGCGTCGCACTGGTTGGTGCCGACAACGGCGGCAGCAATCCCTGTACCGGCACGCCGCAACGCCTGCTCTGGTTCCAGTTGCAGCACCACCAGCTTGAACCCGGCACGCCGGTGGCGAGCTTCACGGCCGGACACGACGAGCCGGCATGGCGCAGCTTCCTCGCGCATGCGGGCGACGATCCGTGGAACGCGATGCTGCTGCCCGAGACTGCGACGACCGATCTCGCAGCAGGTGCCAGCGCGACGCTGGCGACGCGCAGCGGTCCCGGCTGGCTGCGCGGCATCCGCCTGCGCCTGCCGCGCCCCGCGTATGCGCAGGTCCGCCTGCGCGTGCATGTCGACGGCATCACCACGATCGACTTGCTGGTCTCGGAGTACTTCGCGACGCCCGTCGATGCCGTCGTGCCGCCGCGCGGCGTGCTGCTCGGCGAGGACGCGTCGGGATGGTTGTACGCGTGGTTTCCGCAGCCGTTCGCTGCGACGGCCGAGGTTGAGCTCGTCAGCGAATCATCGACGTCGATCAACATCGAAAGCGCGCTCAGCTTCGACGGCGAAGCGGTGCCCGTCGATGCCGGTACCTTTGATGCGCATCTCGTCGACACCTGCAGTTCGGGTGCGGCACTGGTGCTCGACGCCGCGGGCGGTGCCGGCAAGGTCGTCGGCGTTGCCGCCCGTTACCGCGCGGACGGCGTCGTCACGCGCGGCTATCTTGAAGGCGATGAACGCGCGAGCGTCGATGGCGCGACCGCTCCGGCGTGGTACGGCACCGGTGTCGAGGACTTCCACGACGGCGGCTTCTACTTCGACCAAGGCGCGTACACCGGGCCGCTTTCCGGCGCGAGCACGGTCGATGTGGACGGCAGCGGCAGCACGAGCGTCTGGCGCCTGATGCCGAGCGATCCGATCAACTGGACCAGCGCGCTGCGCCTGGTGCAGGAAGCCGGCTACGCGCCGGACATGCCGGTACCGACTTGCGTGCGTGCCGTCGTCCATGCCTACCGGCGACCGCAACCTTCGCTGGTCGGTTACGATGGTTTCGAGATCGGCGACGCGGCCGCTGCAGCCGCGCACGAGTTTCAGCCGGCGCCGGCATCGTCCTGCGCGATGCTCGCCGCGCAGTTCGAGGATGAGCCGCCGACCTCGCGCAGCGCGCGTGCATGCCGCTTCGCTTCCGGCGCGAGTCATTTCCGTTTCCATGTCGCCGATGCGATCGTGCCGTTGCGGCTGCGCCGAACCTTCGACGCCGGCGCCGGAGTGCCTGGCGAGACGGCCGGCTCGGCGGCCGCGACGATCTTCGTCAACGGTATCGCCGCCGGCGCCTTTCCGCCGGTGGCGGCGAATCCGCTGCGCCGCTGGCAGCAACAGGAAGCGCTGCTCGAAGTCGCGCCAGGGACGACCGATCTTGACATCGGGGTCGTTCCCGATTTCCAGACCTACGCGACCACGTTCAGCGAGTCGCGGTGGGAACTTCGCGGGGGATGGAAGGACCGTATCTTCACGGACGGATTCGACGCGCCCTCGCCGCACGCAGCGCATGCCATCGTCGAGCGGCGGCGACGTGAGGACGCGCACCCGCGTCGCGCGAGCGTGATATCCGACGCGACGATTCCACGCTTACCTGACTGACCGGGAGCAGAGCGGCAAGGGGCCGTTCCCCGATTCGGGGTCAGGAGGGTTGATGGACATCCAACTTCATGCGTGCAGGCATTCGCGGCCTGCGTTGGCGATCGTGTTGGTCGCGGCGGCATCGACCGTCCTGGCGGCGCCGAGTGGCAACTTCTCATTGCAGCGGGCCGTGATCGCCGCGGGTGGCGCGACTCGTTTGCAGAGCGCCTGTTTCACCGTGTCGGCGACCGCCGGGGAACCGGCTGCCGGCGCCATGCATGGCAACAACGTCACGCTCGTCTCGGGCTTCTGGGCCGCACCCGTCGCGCAGACGGACGAACTGTTCCGTTCCTCGTTCGAGAGGTGCTCGGCATGAGCACCGCGACGGCACGATGCATGGCGGTGCTGCTCGCGGCGCTCGTCACTGGCAAGGCGCTCGCACAGATCGCGCAACTGCCCGACTTCACCTATCAGGGACGGCTCGCGCAGGACGGCCACCCGGCCAATGGCGCCTACGACCTGGCGTTCACGCTGTATGACGCGGCGAGTGGTGGCAATGCACTCGGTGCGCCGCAGCTGGAACCACAGTTTCCGGTCGTCGATGGACTCTTCACGATTTCGCTCGCGTTCCCGGGCGTGTTCACCGGAAACCAGACCTGGCTCGAAGTCAGCGTCAACGGGCAGGCGCTGGTGCCGCGCCAGGCAATCTCCACCGCGCCGGTTGCACAGTACGCGCTGGACGGGAATCCAGGTCCCGCCGGTCCGCAAGGGGCGCCCGGACCCGCGGGGCCTGCCGGACCGCCTGGAGCGACTGGCGCCGAGGGCCCTGCCGGTGCGACCGGCGCGGCAGGTCCACAGGGGCAGCCCGGCCCGACCGGGCCACAGGGCGCGCAAGGTATACAAGGGCCACAAGGCGAACAAGGGCCGCAGGGCATGCAGGGCGCACCCGGCGCGACCGGTCCGGCCGGGGCGAACGGCAGCAACGGGTTCGACACGCTGCTCGCAACCACGGCCGAGCCCGCCGGTTCCAACTGCAGCGCGGGCGGCACGCTCGTGCGTGTGGGCCTCGACGCCAATCGTAACGGCGTGCTCGACGCAGGCGAGGTCAACGCAGCGCAAAATCGCTACGTCTGCAACGGCGCCGCGGCGCCGACGCTGCCGCCGAACGGCAACTTCACCGCGATGCAGTACATCGATGGCGTGATCCTCAGCTGCGATGCCGCGCACATCGCGGGCGACAACCAGTGCTTCAACGCACGCCTGAACGGCATGCCGATCAATTCGGATCTCGGCAGCCGGGCCCGCCTGTGCAGCATGATCGGCCAGTCCGGCTTCGGCTTCGTCGGCGTTGCCGGTTCCTCCGGTTCGTACTACCAATGGAATGGAGGTGCCGGGCGCTGGGACCTCGTGCTGAACGCCCCGCTCGTCCTGCCGATCCAGGCGATCGACTGCGTGCCCTGACGCCCGCCGGCAACGAACGCCGGCGCCCGTAGCGCCTTTGCATCGCCCCGGCGTGCTGCTGCACACCGGGGCGATCGCGCGCCGCATCGAGGTTGCAAGACGCCGATCCGCTGCCTACATTGCCTGCCTCTACGGCGCGGCGCGGCGAGGGTGGGTGGAACAGGACATCACGCAACTGCTGCATGCCTGGCACATGGGCGACCGCGCTGCCCTCGCGATCGCCATGCCACGCATCTACGACGCGCTGCGCCGCAGCGCCGCGCAGCGGTTGCGCGGCGAACGCGAACAGACGCTCAATCCGACGGCGCTCGTGCACGAGGCGCTGTTGCGCATGCTCGGCAACGACACCGATTTCGCCAGTCGCGCGCATTTCCTCGGCATCGCCGCGCTGCACATGCGCTCGATCCTCGTCGACCATGCGCGCGCACGCCAGGCGGCCAAGCGGGGCGGCGGCGCGCTGCACGTGACCCTCGGTGCGACCGACGCGGCGCCGATCGCCGATGCCGGCAACATGCTCGACCTGCTGGCCCTCGACCAGGCGCTCACGCGATTCGCAGATCATGACGAGCGCGCGGCGCGCGTCGTGGAAATGAGCTGCTTCTCCGGCATGGACCAGCAGGAAATCGCTGCCGTGATGGGAGTTTCGGTTCCGACGGTCGCTCGCGACATGCGCTTCGCACGCGCGTGGCTGAGCCGTGAGCTCCTTGCGTGAACGAGTCGACGAGCCCCGCCTTCAACGAAGTGCGGCGCGTGTTCGATCTCGCCTGCGAGCTGGCGCCGGACGCACGCAGGCGTCTGTATGCCGAGGAAGGCGTCGACGCGGCGACGATCGCGGAGGTCGAATCACTGCTCGAGTGCGAGCGGGGCGACACCGCGTTGCACGCGCCGGTGCGGCGCGCGCTCGGCGCGCTGCCGGAAACCGAGCTGGCGGAGGGCGACCGTCTCGGCGCATGGCGCCTGCTGCGGTGCCTCGGCAGTGGCGGCATGGGCGCGGTCCATCTCGCCGAACGCGCCGACGGCCACTTCGAGCAGGTCGCGGCGGTCAAGCTCATTCGCGGCGTCGCCGATGCGGACACATTCGCGCTGTTTGCGCGCGAGCGGCAGATCCTCGCAACCCTGCAGCACCCGGGCATCGCGCGCCTGCTCGATGGCGGCGCGACGCCGGGCGGACAGCCGTACCTGGTGATGGAGTACGTCGAGGGCGTGCCGATCGACGAGTACTGCAGCGAACGCAGGCTCGACCTGCGCGCGCGGCTCGAATTGTTCCGCATCGTCTGCGCAGCCGTGCAGTTCGCGCACCAGCGCCTGATCGTGCATTGCGACCTGAAGCCATCGAACGTGCTGGTGAAGGCGGATGGCACGCCGGTGCTGCTCGATTTCGGCATCGCGCGCGCACTCGATCGTCCGCGCATGACCGATGACCAGCCCGATGCGCGCTACTTCACACCCGGCTACGCCAGTCCCGAACAGCTGCGCGGGGAGTCGGTCACGACCGCGAGCGATGTCTACGCACTGGGCCTGATCCTGTTCGAGCTGGTCACGGGACGCAAGGCACGGCTCGATGCCGCCGACCGCACGATCAGCCGCCTCGGTCGCGCGGAAGTGCGGCCCAGTGAACTCGCCAACGACGTGCCGTGGCGTGGTCGTGTCGCCGGCGACCTCGACGCGATCGTCCTGCGCGCGACCGCGGAGGAGCCGGCGCGGCGTTACGCGGCGGCGCAGGCACTCGCCGACGACGTGCAGCGGCTGCTCGAGCATCGGCCGGTGCTGGCGCGAGCGCAGACCCTGCGCTATCGCAGCGCGCGCCTGCTGCGCCGACGCTGGCCGGTTGCGCTGGCCGCCGCAGTCGCGCTGCTGCTGCTCACCGCGTTCACCTGGCGCCTCGCGGTCGAGGGCGAGCGGGCGCGCTCGGCCGAGCGCGAAGCGAAGCAACAGGCGGCGACCGCCGAGCGGGTCAGCGATTTCCTCGTTTCGGTGTTCGATGTGTCCAACCCGCGGCTCAACAGCGGCCATCGCGACATCAGTGCACGCGAGGTGCTCGACGAGGGCGCCGCGCGCATCGACCGCGAATTGACCGGGACACCGCGGGTGAAGGCCCATCTGCTCGACGTGCTGGCCACTGCATATCGCCATCTTGGCCAGCCGAAGGAAAGCGTCGGGCTGTTCCGCAAGGCAGCGGACCTCTATCTCGATCCAAGCGTCGACGAACCGCTGAAGGCGGCCGAAGTTCTGAGCCAGCTCGCCGTGGTGTACGCGAACAACACGTATCCGAACGCGGATGCCGAAGACGCCGCTCGCCGCTCGCTGGCGCTGCGCCAGGCGCATTCGCCGGACGATGCAGCCGGGATGGCGGATTCATGGAATACGCTCGGGCTCGTGTTCGAGGCACAGGATCGCTATCCGGAGGCGGATTCCGCTTTGCGCAAAGCGCTCGATCTGCGGCGCGGCATGGACAGGCCGCAAGACATTGCATCCTCCCTGCACAATCTCGGTCTGGTTGCTTCCAAGCGCGGCGACTATACCCATGCACTGGACTTCTACCGGCAATCGCTTGAGCTCAAGCGTGCGCAATACGGCGAACATCACCCGGACTACCAGAGCACCTTGCAGGAATATGCAAAGGCGCTGTCGGATTCGGGCGACGCGGAGCAGGCGCGACCTCTGCTCGAGCACAATGTCGAGCTTTGCCGCGAGCTTTACGGCGAGCGCAGCGCCAAGGTCGCCGCCGCACACAATGGACTCGCCTACACATTGCATGACCTGGGCCGGTTCACGCAGGCGATCGAAAACTATCGCGAGGCGATGCGCATCCATGCCGACGTCTCCGGCGAGGACAGCGCGGCCTACGCGATCCCGCTCAACAATCTGGCGTACGCGTACGAAGACATCGGCGACTATGCGGCCGCGACCCCGTTGTACGAGCGGTCGCTCGAGACCCGCCGCAAGACCCTGGCCGACGACAGCGGGTCCGTATTGCGAGCGCGCTACAACCTGGCACGCGTGCTGACCGAAGCCGATCGGCTGGCGGCGGCGAAGCCGCACCTCGATCTCGCGCTGGCCGGCATGCGCTCGCATTTCGGCGCGGACGACGCGAACACCGTGAAGTGCGAGCTGCTGCTGGCGGACTGGCAGCTTCGTTCGAACCGGATCGACGAGGCGATCGATACGGACGCGATCCTGGCGGCGTCGCACGCGCCATTCACGCCGCTCATGCAGGCACGTCGCGATTCGATTTCCGCGCGGATCGCCCATGCGAAAGGAGACAAGGCCTCCGTGCTGCGCCTGCGGCTCCGCGCCTTCGAGAGCATGCGTGCGAAGTTCGGTGCGCAGCATCCGCTCGTCGCAGAATTCGCACTGGCCTACGCCGCTGCATTGTCCGACGCGGGCCACGACGCCGATGCGCGCGCGCTGGTCGCGCCGCTGCGCGCGATGATCGAGTCGACATTCGCCGCCGCCGCACCGGTGCGGCAGCAGCTCGCGCGCTGGCAATGAGCGGTACAAAAAAATCGGCCCGCGCGTGCGGGCCGATTCCTTCATGGCGTCCTTGCCTCTGGTGCTCCGGTCGGAGAGAAGGTCAGAACCGGTATTCGGCGCTCACCGACACCAGGTCCGGGTCGAACTTGAGGCCGTTCTTCTCGGCCTTGTAGTAGTCGTAGTTCAGGCCGACGCTGAAGTTGTTGCTGAAGTCGTAGCCGAAGCCTGCGCCTGCGTACCACTTGTTGCTGCTGTCATCGACAAGCACCGGTGTCGCGAGCGGACCGTAGCTGCCCTTCACGTCGGCGCGGAACAGGCCGGCGCGACCGCTGATGTACCAGTTCTCGTTGAGGTTGAAATGCGCGTTCGCACCGACATTCCAGCCGCTGATTTCCGCATCGGCGAAGCCGGGATAGCCGGACTTCGGCGAGACGGTGCCGAGATCGGTATAACCACCCTCGACGCCGAGCAGGACATTCGGCGCGACCGCCCAGCGATAACCGAGGTTCACGCCGTAGCCGGTGTCGCTGTCGTCGTACGCGCCCTTGCTGAGATTGGACTGGCCGACGTTGCCGTTGATGAAGAAGCCGCTGGTGTCGGCGGCGTGGGCGGCGGGCAGTGCGACGAAGCCAGCCGTCGCGAGGGCAAGAGCGAGCAAGGTGTTCTTCATGATGAACTCCAACTTTTGGGGGAAGGTGCCGGCGCCGGACGCAGGTCACCAGGGCTTGGATGCTTGTCTTCGCCATCGGGTTTCATCCCTCGGCGACCCCCATCAAGATGGGATTCAGGTCCGCTAATTCAACACCGTACGGTTTAGAAATTGTTCAGGCGACGGGAAACGGCGCTCCCGCGCGGTTTCGAAGTGTTCAGCGGGGTCTGGCGAGCGCGCGGTCCAGCAATGCGGCCAGGCGTGCCGCGGCTTCACGCACGCGCTGTTCGGCGAGCGGGCGCATGCGTTCGAGGTAGCTTTCGTCGAGCCGATGCGCACGCGGGTAGATGCCGGCGTCACGCGTCATGCGGCACGATTCCTCCGCCCATTGCGCCGCTTCTCCGTGCGCCAACGGCAACGGCGTACGCGCGAGCCGCGCGGCGTGGCGGCGCCAACCCTCGCCGCGCGCCTGCAACACGGGCGTGTCCCACAGCGCATGCAGATGGGTGCCGCGCCCATTGAAGCGCACCTGATAACCGTTGCCACCGCCGTCGCGGCGATAACCTGCGTGCAGCGGCTGGTGCACGTCGGCGACGAAGTGCACGAGGAAGCGCAGCGCTTCGGCGCGCTCGTCGCCCGGGCGCGTGCGATCAGCGAGCACATGCGCATGGCGTTCGATCGCGCCGACCGCGCAGCGTCCGCCCGGGCAATCGAGCAGCGCGACGTAGCGGCAGGATGCGTCGCCGAAATTCACGAAGTGAAGGGCCGAGGTCTTGCGCCAGAGCGCGCGCTGACGCGGGTCGTCGCGCAGCCCGTCCGCCCAGTCCGCGACGTCGGCGAGTTCGTCGGCGTGCGTGATCGCGAGGAGCGTGCGCACTTCGGCGCGCGCGCCCGGCGTCAGTTCGCGCTCGGCCAGCGCGGCAACCATGCGATGCCCGGCCGGTCCCCAGGCTTGCGCGAAAGACGGCAGTACGCATCCGAGGCAGAGTACGAACCACAGCGCGCCCCGGCGATTACTCCGCATCGAAGTCGATCGGCAGTTTGAAGAACACACGGCCATCGGTGTCGGCTGCAGGCAGGCGGCCACCACGGATGTTGAACTGGATCGCCGGCCACAACAGCTTCGGCACCGGCAAGGTGGCGTCGCGCCGTTCGCGTACTTCGACATAGGCAGCGACCGCGGTGTCCGCGCGCAACTGCGTGTTGCCGCTCTTCTCGTCTGCGATGCGGGATTGCGCAAGCGCCGCGTTGCCGCTTGCCGGATAGTCGTGGCACAGGAACACGCGCGTGGTGTCGGGCAACGCGTACAGGCGGCGGATCGAGCGATACAACGTCGCCGCGCTGCCGCCGGGGAAATCGCAGCGCGCGGTTCCGGCCGCCGGGGCAAACAGCGTGTCGCCGACGAACAGGGCGTCGCCGACCAGGTAGCTGAGGCTGTCGGGCGTATGCCCCGGCGTGGCGATCACATGCAGATTCAGTGAGCCTATGCGCAAGCGGTCGCCATCGCGCAGCAGGCGATCGAACTGCGAACCATCGGCGACGAAGCCGTCATCGAGCGCGAGCCGGCGTTGGAACGTGCGCTGCACCTCGACGATGCCGGCGCCGATCGCGAGCGGTGCGCCGCAGCGCTCCCGCAGCCACGCACCCGCGCTGAGGTGATCGGCATGCGCGTGCGTCTCGAGAATCAGCTCGACCTCGAGGCCAAGTTCACCGATGCGCTTGAGCAGCTCCGCCGCCGGTTGCGTGCCGATGCGGCCCGAGGCCGCCTCGAAGTCGAGCACCGGATCGACGAGCGCCGCCCTGGCGGTCGCGGGATCGGCGATCACGTGCGTCCACGTGCCGCTGGTCGGGTGATGGATGCTGTGGACGACAGGCGTGTTCGACATCGGGCGGTCCGCACGGTGAAGGAGCAGCGTAGCGCATCCGGCGTGCGCGGGCCTCGCAACGCCGGCGCGCGGTGGAGGAACGCTTGACTTTGGCGATTACGGGTGTAAATTCATCCAATCGTTTATGGATGTAATCGAATGCGTATCAGTGAAGCGGAAAGCATCGTGATGGAGGCGTTCTGGCGACGCGAGGGCGCGCAAAGCGCCGAGGACATCGTCGCCGCGACCGCGCAGGCGCAGGGCTGGCAGGAGGCGACGGTAAAGACCCTGCTCAACCGGTTGCTGAAGAAGCGCGCGATCGCCGCCGAGCGTGACGGCCGCCGCTACCTCTATCGCGCACTGCTCAAGCGTGCCGATTACGTGCACGTCGAAAGCAAGAGCCTGCTCGATCGCCTCTACGGCGGGCGCATCGCCCCCCTCGTCGCGCACTTTTCCGAACGCAGCAAGCTCAGCCGGAAGGACATTGCGGAAATCCGCGCGCTGATCGAGGAGCTCGAACGTGATCGCTGAGGCGTGGATGGTCGGCATGAGGCTCGCGCTCGTCGCGACGTTCGCGTGCGCACTCGTTCTCCTGCTGCGCGTGCCGTTGCGAAACGCGTTTGGCGCGCGCATCGCCTACGCGGCATGGGTCGTGGTTCCCGCGATCGTGCTCGCCGCGCTGCTGCCCGCGCCGATCGCGCCGCCGGCACCGGCGTTGCGCGCAGTCGCGCTCGCTGCCGCACCGTTGTCCGCGCCGGCCATCGTGGCATTCGATCCGCGCCCGTGGCTGCTCGCGGCCTGGCTTGCCGGCGTCGTCGTCGCTGCAGCGACGTTCGCCGCGCAGCAGCGTCGCTACCTGCGATCGCTCGGCGACGTCCGCCGTGCCGGCGCGCGCGTCATGCGCGCGGCAAGTGGCGACGCCGGACCCGCGCTGGTCGGCGCCTGGCGCGCGCGCATCGTTGTGCCGGCGGATTTCGTCAATCGCTACGATGCGCGCGAACGCCGGCTGATCCTTGCCCACGAGCGCCAGCACCTCGCGCGTGGCGACGCGATCGTGAACGCCGTCGTCGCCGCCTTGCGTTGCCTGCACTGGTTCAACCCGATCGTCCATTTCGCTGCCGCGCGGTTCCGCTACGACCAGGAACTCGCGTGCGACGCGGCGGTGATCGACCACTTTCCGGAAGCGCGCGCGGCCTACGCCGGCGCGATGTTGAAGACGCAACTGGCGGTACAGGCGCGACAGGAGTTTCGCCTGCCCGTCGGTTGTCGTTGGCCCTCACGACATCCCTTCAAGGAGCGACTCCTCATGTTGAAACAGACCAAGCCGTCACGCGCAGTGCGCGCGCTCGGCATCATCCTCGTCGCCGCATTCGGGTGCGGCGGAGGCTACGCGGCCTGGGCCGCACAGGCACCACGCGCCGCAGGATCGTCCGATCCCGGCGCGGAACAGATAGATGCTCGTCTTACCGTCGCCATCGGCGACAGCGAGGTGTCGAACCTGCGCTTCGTCGCCCGGCTTGGCGAAGTCTTCTCCGTCGACAGTGGCAACGATGCCAATGCATGGCACGGAGATTTCGTCGCGGCCCGCGACCCGAAAGGCATCGCACTCGTCGCGACCTTCACGCGCGGCGGCCGCATCGTCGCGCGCCCGTCGCTCGTCCTCGCCGAGGGCGAGCCGAGCTTCATCGAGATCGGCGAGCGCGGGTCGCCGGACTACCTGCGCCTGGACTCGACGCTGTTCCTGCATCCCGCCGACTGGCGCATCTCCGCGCAGTCCGGTGCCACGCGCCCGGCCAGCGAGGACGTAACGTTCCGCACGATGTTCCCGCCGGCCTATCCGCCCGAGGCGATCGCAGCGCACCAGCAAGGCCACCTCGACCTGCGCGTCGAAGTGGACGAGCAGGGCCGGCCGCGTGACGTCGCGGTCGCAAAGGCCGACCCGCCCGAAGCGGAGGCGGCGCTTGGCGAGTCGGCGATCGCCGCGGTCCGAAAATGGTCGTTCAATCCGGCGCTTGTCGATGGCCGAGCGACTGCCTCGACGATCCTCGTGCCGATCGACTACCGCTTCAGCGACGACGACTGAACCGCGGATTGGCTCCCGGGAAGCGGCCCTGTTCGCTGATGGCGCAGGGCCGCTAGAATGCGCGTTCCGCATTCCGCACCCTCCCGAAGGAGCTGTTTCATGGCTGTGAAAGTCGCGATCAATGGCTATGGCCGCATCGGCCGCAACGTGCTGCGCGCGCTGTACGAAGGCAAGCGCACGAACGAGATCCGCATCGTTGCGATCAACGACCTCGGCAATGCGGAAACGAATGCGCACCTGACCCAGTACGACACCGCGCACGGCAAGTTCCCGGGCGACGTGTCGGTCGACGGCGGCGACCTCGTCGTCAACGGCGATCGCATCAAGGTCTGCGCCGAGCGCGATCCTTCGAAGCTGCCGTGGAAGGAGCTCGGCGTCGACATCGTGCTCGAGTGCACCGGCCTGTTCACCAGCAAGGCGAAGGCGGGCGCGCACATCGCCGCCGGCGCGAAGAAGGTCATCATCTCGGCACCCGGCGACAAGGACGTGGACGGCACCTTCGTCTACGGCGTCAACCACGAACAGATCAAGGCGAGCCACGAAGTCATCTCGAACGCGTCGTGCACGACCAACTGCCTCGCGCCGCTGGCCAAGGTGCTGCACGAGAAGATCGGCATCGTGCATGGACTCATGACCACGATCCACGCCTACACCAATGACCAGGTGCTCACCGACGTCTACCACTCCGACCTGCGCCGCGCGCGCTCGGCGACGATGTCGCAGATCCCGACCAAGACCGGCGCCGCCGCCGCGGTCGGCCTCGTGCTGCCGGAACTCAACGGCAAGCTCGACGGCTTCGCGATGCGCGTGCCGACGATCAACGTCTCGGTGGTCGATCTCTCGTTCGTCGCCAGGCGCGCGACCAGCAAGGACGAGATCGACGCCGCGGTCAACGAAGCCGCGAATGGCAAGCTCAAGGGCATCCTCGGCGTGAACACCAAGCCGCTCGTGTCGGTCGACTTCAACCACAACCCGCTGTCGTCGATCTACGACTCGACCCAGACGCGCGTGATGGAGGGCACCCTCGTCAAGGTGCTGTCGTGGTACGACAACGAGTGGGGCTTCTCCAACCGCATGCTCGACATGACGCTGACGCTCGCGAACGCAAAGTGAAGTAGGGCGGTACGCGCAAGGCGCGTGCCGCCGCAAAGGATGCGTCGCGACGTGCGGCGGGACTCGCGCTTCGCGCTCGACCCGCCCTACGTGATCGGCATCATCTGCCTGACCCTCGCGAACGACGCAGGGCGGTACGCGCAAGGCGCGTGCCGCCGCAAAGGATGCGTCGCGACGTGCGGCGGCACTCGCGCCTGGCGCTCGACCGGCCTACACGCTTCGATCGCTGCGCAACAACCCGTACAACGCGGTGTCCTGCACGCCGCCGCCGACGCGCCAGCGTTCGCGCAGGTAGCCCTCGCGCTGGAAGCCGGCGCGTTCGACCAGCCTGCACGAGGCGACGTTTTCCGGATCGATGTCGGCCTCGATGCGGTTGAGTCCGATGCCGTCGAACGCGTGGTCGAGCGCGAGCGCGAGCATGTCGCTGGCGAGTCCGCGTCCCCACAGCGCCGGCGAAAGGGCGTAGCCGATCACGCCGCGCAAGTGTTCGCGATCCACACCGAACAGCGAACAGGTGCCGACGAGGTTGTCGTCGCCCGGCAGCGTCGCGACCCACGGATAGAACTCCTTCTGCGTGCGCTCGCGTGCCATCCGCTCGATGTGCGCGACCGCCTGCGTGCCCTCTGTCCAGGCGGGAAAACTCCAGTACTTCATTACGCGCTCATCGGAATGCAGCGCGAACAACGCGTTCGCGTCGTGCGCAGCGAGTGCGCGCAGGCGCACCCGTGCGCCAACGAGTTCGGGTATGGGTGGAATGGTCGCACTCATGTCGCCGTCAATGCGCGACCAGCAGTGGCAGGTCGCTGTGCTGGAAAAGATGCCGGGTGGTGCCGCCGAGCACGAGCTCGGTGATGCGCGAGTGGCCCCATGCGCCCATCACCATCAGGTCCGCGTCCATCTTGTGCGCGGCGTCGAGCAAGGCGGCGCCGATAGCGCTGCGTGCGCCGAACGGGACCATGGTGGCATCGATGCCGCGCCGTGCCAGCCATGCGCGCAGGTCGACATTCGGCAGGTTGCGCAGGCCGAGCGGATTCTCGCTCGGTTCGCCCTCGAACACCTGTACCGACTCCGCGCGCGCGAGCAACGGCAGCGCACCGCGGATCGCCAGCGCGGCTTCGCGGCTGCGATTCCACGCCACCGCGATGCGCTGGCCGACCGTCGTCGCCTTCGCGCTGTCCGGCACCACCACGACCGACGCTGTCGCGCCGAACACCGTGCGCGACACCGTGCCCCAGCCGATCGGCGCGTCCGGATTGAGCTGCGGCCGCTCGACCACCACGAGGTCGTTCCAGCGCGAGGCATGGCACAACGACTCGACCACGTCGCCCTGTCCGACCTGCCACTCGCCGTGCACGCCGTGCGCATCGAGCGCGGCCTGCCAGAACGGCGTGCGCTGCAGGGCGTCGCGGTACGCCGCATCCGCCTCGTTCACGTACAGCGCGACCGCCTCCGGCGAGGCGAACGCGACTGGCGCCATCGGCACCACGTGCAGACCGGTCGTCCACGCGTCGAGTCGCCGCGCCAGCGCCAGACCGACCGCACCGGCCGCGCCGAGCGCATCGGTGCGTCGCAGGTGGACGAGCAGGTCGAACGGGCAATCCGCTGCATTCGGCATGACATGCTCCGGTAGTGCGGAAGCCATAGCTTACGGCGTCGCGTGCTTTGTCGCGCCTGATTCGCGACAATCGCTTCATTCCGAATCCGCTGGAGGCTCCCATGCACGCCCATGCCCGCATCGCCGTCGCCTTGCTGCTGTTGGTCGCCGTGTCGGCGCCGGCGCAGGCGGCGAAAGACCTGGATTGCCGGATGCGTTTCTCGCTGTCCGGCTGGTCGGTGTTCTACAAGGAAGCCTCCGGCGAAGGCACGATCACCTGCAGCAACGGCGACACGATGCGCGTGACGATCGAGGCGAAGGGCGGCGGGCTCACGTTCGGCAAATCGGAAATCCACGATGGCCTCGGCAAGTTCACCGAGGTCTACGACATCGAGGACGTGCTCGGCGCCTATGCGAGCGCCGGTGCGCACGCGGGCGCGGCGAAATCGGCCGAAGCGCAGGCGCTGACCAAGGGGCCGGTTTCGCTCGCGCTGTCGGGCAAGGGCACCGGCTGGGACATCGGCGTCGCGTTCGGCAAGTTCACGATCCGGCGCCGCTGAGCGGCGACGGTTGGCACGCGCGGCGGGTTGCGGTACGGTGGCTCATGTTGCGGTGCGCCATGCGCCGTCGGAGTCCGTGATGACCGCGTCGATTGCGCCGCGCTACAGCGCCAACGAGGAACTCGCCTCGAGCCTGATCCACGGGCTCGGCATCGTGCTGAGCATCGCCGGCCTCGCGGCACTCGTCGCGGTCGCCGCGCGTGCAGGCGATGCACGCCATGTCGCAAGCGTGTGCGTGTATGGCGCCAGCCTGATCCTGCTCTACACCGCTTCGACGCTGTACCACGGCATTCCGCACGAACGCGCGAAGCCGGTGCTGCGCGTGCTCGATCACGCCGCGATCTTCCTGCTCATCGCAGGCACCTACACGCCGTTCGCGCTGATCAGCCTGCGTGGCGCGTGGGGCTGGTCGCTGTTCGCGATCGTGTGGACGCTTGCGTTCGCCGGCATCGCGCTCGAATTCGCCGGCGTGAAGAGCCGCAAGATCATGGCGTCGCTGTACGTCGGTCTCGGCTGGGTCGGCCTGATCGCACTCAAGCCGCTGGTCGCGAGCATCGCGCCCGCGGGCCTGTGGCTGCTGTTCGGCGGCGGCGCCGCCTACACGCTCGGCGTGCCGTTCTACCTGAGCAGGCGCCTGCCGTTCAACCACGCGCTGTGGCATGCGTTCGTGCTGCTCGGCAGCGTGCTGCAGTTCTTCGCCGTGCTGTTCTACGTGTTGCCGCGCGCATGAGCGACGCCGCCTCCGTCGTGCATCGCGGCGGCTGCCATTGCGGCCGCGTGCGCTTCGAAGTCGAGGCCCCGGCGGTGATCGACGCGCTCGATTGCAACTGCTCGATCTGCCGCATGAGCGGATTCCTGCACCTGATCGTTCCGGCCACGCGTTTCCACCTGCTCGCCGGTGCCGATGCGCTGACCGAATACACGTTCAACACCGGTACCGCCAGGCACCGCTTCTGCCGCCATTGCGGCATCAAGAGTTTCTACGTGCCACGCTCGAACCCGGACGGGTTCGACGTCAACGTGCACTGCCTGGATCCGGCCACGATCGAGCGCGTCGACGTCACCGCCTTCGACGATACCCGCCGCGAAGAAAGCGAAGCGGCGATCGCGCATCTCTCGCTCGGCTGAGAGTCCACCCGGAGCCCTCGTTCCGCTCTTCCGTCAGGTGAAGAACGCGAACGCGAACAGGCCGAGCATCGCGAAGCAGATCGCGAGCTTGGCGACCGCCCCGAGCAGGAAGCCGAGCCACGCGCCGACCCCGACCCCGGTCGCCTTGCGCAGCGTTCCGCCGGCGACGAGTTCGCCGACGAGTGCGCCGACGAACGGCCCGAGCAGCAGGCCGGGCAGGCCGAAGAACAGCCCGAGCAGGGTGCCGAGCGCGGCGCCGATCACCGCGTAGCGGCTCGCACCGACCTTCTTCGCGCCGAGCACGCCGGCGATGAAGTCGATGCCGATCGCGATCACCGTGAGCACCCCGAGCACGAACA
>Ga0209023_10001458_pt1 | contig 31740 bp, 34 predicted proteins | sample LakOneMetagenome_FD_187468 | JGI IMG/M metagenome (GOLD analysis project Ga0209023, IMG submission 187468) | Freshwater and sediment microbial communities from Lake Erie, Canada (SPAdes) (version 2) | ecosystem: Environmental > Aquatic > Freshwater > Lentic | place: Lake Erie, Canada...
AGGTGTGCCGCCGTTGGCAGCGCCGGGTTGCGCTGCGGCCCGTGAACTGGATGAAGTCGGCCGAGACGACCATGGTGCCGCGGTAGGTCGCGTTGCGTCCTCGCCAGGTCATGGTACATCGGAAGCTTTGGCTGTTCTTGCGCGCGCATCCGTAGCGCGAAACCGCTTGAGCCTGGGTGAAGTTCTCGATGGTGGTATCGATGCGGATCAATGCTTGCTTGAGACTGAACGTGGTGGCTGATGCCGGTGGCGGCTGCGTGGCGGTGGGCGTCCCGACAGGTGTCGGTGGCGGCTGCGTGACCGTGGGTGTCGCGACAGGTGTCGGTGGCGCGCTTGGAGGAGGCGTCGTTGCCGGTGTGGAGTCGGCGGCTTGTTGGAGTTGGGTGGCGTAGGTGTCGACGAAGTTGCCGAGGGTGGGTGCTGCGACGTTCGCGAAAAAGGAGGAGGAGCCTGGGTCGCAGTTGGCTGCTCCGAAGCTGACGACACCGACCTCGTACAGCGTCCGGGTTGCGAGATCCTCGGCGAGAAGTGGTCCTCCGCTGTCGCCCTCGCAGGATCGTGCGGGGCCGGCGGTGGTTGTGCACAACATCACGGCTGCGGAGAACCCGAGCACACGTCGGCCGCAGTTCGTTGGGAGGTCTACCGCGAGGATGCCTGACTGGAGGTTCGCAGCGCTGCTCGTGGTGTCTCCGCCTCGGGTGAGGCCCCAGCCCAGCAGTGTGGATGGCACTGTTGGACCCCAGAGGTCGGTGCGGTCCTGTGGGATGAGAGCCACGGTTTGCGCGATCGGGTCGCGCATTTGTAGAAGCGCGACGTCGTAGATCGAGATCCCGTTGGCGAGATGCCGGTACCCCTTAGGGGTGATGTAGTTCATCACGGGGTTGATGGGCGCGGTGTGGTTCTGCAGGCCACTTAGCGGGTTGTCCTGGCCCGTGATGGCTGAAATCTTGTTCGGGGCTAGGTAGGTGTTGATGTCGCCGTCGACGACGCAGTGTGCGGCGGTCAGGATCACGTTGGGTCGGATCGCTGTTCCGGTACACGCCTGTCCTCCGGTCGACGTCTGAGCAACAACGAACGCCATGAACCCAGGCGTCGGCGTGTCCCTGCCGCCGATCACCGCGTTTCCGGGGCTCGCTCCCCCAGCGAGCGTGACCGTCAGGGCTGCGGCTACCGCGAGGATGTAGCCTCGCGTGCCGCGGCCCGCGTGGGTGGTTCGGCGCCGCAACGGGTCTACGCGACTCGTTGAAGTGGTTCGTATTCGCCGTCGAGTTCGATGACGAGGCGGCCGCCGACGGCATCGAGGTAGCTGACGAGTTTAGAGAGGCGTGCTGATTCGCTGTGCTCCATCTGCGCGACGTGTGCGCGGCGAAGTCCCATCTTGTCGGCTACCTGTTGTTGTGTGAGGCCGGCACGGCGTCGTAGTTCTGTGAGGTTGAGATTGCTGGTCTCGAACCATGGCTCGACCGGCGGCTGAGGGCCGGGTGCAGGCGTGATCTTGAGATCCGAGACGTCTCCGATGAAGCGATTCTTGCGAGTCATTGCTTTACCTCCACGTCGATGGAATAGCAGCGGCTGTTGTGGTCTACGCGACGCGTTCTAGTGGTTCGCGGTGGCCGTCGAGTTCGAGGACAACGGTGCCGCCGATCGCGGCGAGGTAGCTGACGATCGTCGAGAGTTTGGCGTCGTTGCTGTTCTCGAGCCGTGAGATGTATGCGCGGCTGATCCCTGTCTTCTCTGACACTTGCTCTTGGGTCAGGCCGGCGCGGGTCCGCATCTCACGGAGTTTGAGATTTGTGGTGCTAAACCTTGGCTCCCGTGGGCTGCCTGGCCTCGTGTTGTGCGTGATCTTGAGATCGCGGGCGTCGCCCACGAAGCGGTTGTGGTCGGTCATGTGCTCACTTCCACGTCGATGATGTAGTGGCCCCGGCCGCCGGTTTCGGCGACGGGCTGGAGTACCGGGTCGTCTGCGAGCCGGAACCTGCTGCCTCTGGCGAGCAGCAGCTCGTTTTCGTGCATGTCTTCGACCTGGTCGGGTGCGGCTGCCCTGATCGCATGCACCCCTGCATCGAGGGCGACGCGAAGGACGATCGCTGTCTCAGGCCTCGTGGCAGCAGTCGTGAACTCCACGGCAGTGTGCTGGAGAAGTGCCAGTGACCAGTAGCCGTCGTCGGTGATCTCGTCGCCTTCGTAGAGCAGGTGGAGTCCTGCGTCCGGGTCAACGAGTCCGCGGTACGCAACGACCGACTCGGTGAGGGTGTGCGCTTCGATTGCAGCATCCAAGAGCGCCTGTTCGGGCCGCTCGAACCCTGTTCTTGCTGCCTCGTTGATCTCCTGATACGCCAGGCCTTTGTAGCTACGAAGCGCGTCTCGCTGCTCGGCTGTGAGGGCTTGCGCCCATGCGCCGAACTCAGCGTCAAGCCACTCTCGTGCTTCCTGCTCATTGGTGAAATCACGTGGCTCATTCACCAAGGGATTGTAACACGCATCGTACGTTCCTTTCGAGGAACGTTGTCGGTGCCAGGCCGCAGCGATCAACGCGATGGCGATAGCCGCGAGCAAGAGTAGTTGGTGGTTCATGGAGCCTTCCTGGTGTCGGTGGTTGGTGGCAACGCAGCCAGCTGTTGCGCGCTGTCTGGCTCCCCGGAACCGACCGAATGGGAGGGGAACCCGGCATAGCCGGGGTTGGAGGGCGGGCCAGACCGTGCGCTAGCGTCGGCAAGGCAGACACCGACCGCCGAAACCAGGCCTCCCGCCACCAGCAGCACGGACTTGCAGGCTCAGAAACGCCGTTTAACGCCCTGGCCGCCACCCCACCAAGGCGATTGCACCCCGACAAACGGGGGTTTGCGCTGTGTTGTGGCCGCGAAGCTGCCCGGCGTGCGACCGGCGCGTTCGTGCGGGGCGAACACCGCACTGACGGGAAAGGGGGCGTCTCTTGCTGAGTCACCACGCAGTGATGGGTCCGGGCTGCCGAGCTTCAGCAGGCAAGGCGACCCATCAGGCCTTGCTCTGAAGCGCGAGTTTGTACTCGACAGCGGAGAGGCCGAGGCGTGAATCGTGGCGTCGTTGACCCGTTCTCACGAGGCCCGCCCGCTCGTAGAACCTCTTGGCACGTGACGCGCCGTTGGGCGTCCAGAGCGTGAGTTGCTCGTAGCCGCGGTCAGTCGCTGTCGCGATGGCGTTCGTCAGGAGTTGATCGGCTACCCCTGATCCCCAAAACGGGCGCGTGACGAAGAGTTGCCACAGTTGCACGCGACCGTCAACCGCTTCCCGATCTAACGTCGTGGTATGAGCGAGTGACACGTGGCCGACGACGGCGCCCGTCTCGGGTTCGCAAGAGACCAGCCACCAGACATCGGGTCGGGCGAGGGTGCTGCCGAGCCAAGCGTCCGACGATGGGGGCGGTGCATCAAGTTGCCATCCAGGCGACCACTCCGCGTAGCTACGAAGGCCGTCAATTGTGACTGCTGCAATGTCGGCGGCATCTGCAGCACGGGCCAAGCGGAGTGACCCCGCTCGAGGTTCCTGTATGGAAGCGTCTTCCATAAAGCGTCACTCGCCTTGGACCATGTCGTTGAGAGCGAGGGCCATGGATGCTACGTCAGCCGCGAAACGGAGAGGGGGTGAACTGCCATGAAGAAGAAGGTCACTGAGTTCAAGACGCTTAACACCAAGCGAGCCTCGATGCTGGATTAGCGGACGGTGATGGTCCGGGCCGCTGCTGATGCCAGTCGGGTGCTGGACCCTGGGTAGCGGACGGTGATGGTCCATCGTCCGCGTGGCACGCCGCGGAGCGTGAGCTTGAACTTGCCGCGTTTTGCGGTGACGCGGCGGGTGATGCTCTTCTTGCCTTTGCGGGTGAGCGTGACGGTGAGCGAGGCCCTGGTGACGCCGACGGTGCCGGCGACGGTGATCGTCCGCCCGGCGACGGCGGGCTTGGCGATCGTGAGTTTCGTCGCGGTCTTGCCGGTAGGCGTTGTCGTGGTTGGCGTTGTCGTGGTTTGCGTTGGCGTTGTCGGGGTGGTGCTGGACCCGGTGGTGGTTGTGGTGGTGCCGGCGGGTGCGGTGTACGGCAGCGCGTAGACGGCGTCCGGGCCTTCTCGTCCTGCTGTGTCGATGAGCCGGACGCGGACGGTGTAGCCGGGGCCACCGGTTTGCACGATGTACTCGCCGACGAGCGAGATGGTGCGCGGCGGGTTGCATGCGCCCGTCGGGGGGCAGAGCCTGGCGGCGACCTGCGTGGCCGAGATCGGACCTGTGCCCTCCGGCGGGACGGCCCATTTGATCGATGTCGCGTTGATGCTTCTCGGCACCCTTGTTGGTGGGTCGTTGACCGCGGTCAGCTGCGGGGCCGGGGGTGGCGTCCCGTCGACGAGTCGTGTGACGGGTGCGGTAACGGTTTCGTTGCCTGCGGCGTCTTCGACGGCGAGCTGGAGATCGTGGGCTCCGTCGGCAACGGTTGCGGGGTTGAAGCCGAGCGGTCCGGATGCCGTCAGGTCTGTGCAGGGCCGCGGCCGGTCGTAGGTGCAGGTCGTGGTCTGTTCGGCGACCTGCTGGCCGTCGAGGTAGAGGCGGGCTGCCCGGATACCAGTGTTGTCGCTGCCGCCGACGGTGAACGCCGGGGTGTCCGTGATCGTTGTGGTGCCTTCCCAGTCTCCCCCGGCCGCACCGAGCGTCGGGTCACTCGCGTCAGACAGTGTCAGGAACGCCGAGTAGATCTCGGCGTGAGCGTCCGGGGCGAGGAAGCCATTGCCACAAATGCTGTTCCCTTGCGCACGGCAGAGGATCCCCACGGTGAACGTCGATGCCGACAGGCTGGGCAGGTTGGCCGGCAACGCACTGTCGTAGTACGAGGCCTGGCCAGGGTCGGTGTCGTTCTCAGCGTTTGGCGCCCATGAACCCTCGGCCCTGCCACCACAGAAAGTCTGCGGCCAGACGATCTCGCAGCTGTCGACCGTTGTGCTGCCTGCCTGGATGTATGCCGACCAGTCGTTGTCGTCGTTCTTGAGCAAGCTGCGCCACATGCGAAGTCGGGTGATCTGCGTGCCGCCGGTTGCGGTGAAGGTGAGCTCTGCTTGGTCGCCTGCTTGGGCGTCGTCGAGGGTGACGCTGTCGCGACCTCGTCTTCCTCCGGCGTGGAGCCCCGTGTAGTACCGGCGGTCTGCGTACTCGGGGTAGCGGCCGAGCGCTGGTGGGCAGTCGGTGAACGTTTCGACTCTGGCTGTCGCGTTGTTGCTTGCTGCCCAGCCTTGGGTGCTGCCTGATTCGCCGCAGCTTTGGATGACGAACCCTCCCCCACCGGCGAGCGGCCCGGTCGGTAGCAGCGTGGCGCTGGCTGTCGGTGCGATGGTGAGGGTTGCGGCGAGGGCCGCGACCGCGGCTGTTGCCTTGACGATCACTAGTTCAACGGTAGTTGTTAGAGCGGGAGATTGGCGCTGGTCGACGCATGTTTCATGCCGCCTTCGATGCGCACGGTGCCGCCCGTCACGACCCCGTTGACGCGGGCGGTGATCGTGCGCGAGCGAGCCGTCACGATGCGGCGCACGTTGGCGAACTTGTGGCCCTTGGTGCGGATGAGCAGCGTGAGGCGGATGGTGCTGCCGGCGGGCCGGGTCGCCAGCCGGACGGTCACTCGGCTGCCGCGTTGGCGAACCGATGTGATCCTGGGCATCGCCCAGCGTTGACGCTTTGTAGCGCGGCCTTTGGTTTTGATCGTTGGTGCGATCGTTGTGCGCGCCGGCTCGTTCGTGGGCGCGGGCGTGGCTGGACCTGCTGCTGGGCTTGTGGGTTGACGGCCCGCCCTCGCTTGCTGAAGCATGCCGCCGAGCCCTGCTGCCTCGTAGGTAGCTGTGACGTCGAGCTGTTTGAGTGCGCCTCGCCGGTCGGTGAGGAGCGCAATGGCTTGTGGGACGTCGAGTTCTGGACGCAGGCCGCGCAGCTGGGTCAGGATCCCGGCGACGTAGGCGGTGGCGGGGCTAGTTCCGGTCAGCCATGCTGGGGTGCCGTCGAGCAGTGCGGTTTCGGCAGGACAGCCGACAACGGTCAGCGCGATCTCTGGGCCGCTTGCGGTGCCTGGGCATCGCGTGCCGGTGCTGTCTGCGGCTCCGACGCCGAGGACTGTCGGGTGCGCTGCGGGGTATTGGACGGGGCCGTCTTGGTTTCCTGCGGCTGCGACGACGGCGATGCCGGTTTGGCGTGCTCGCAGGAGCCGGTCGTTGAGCGAGAAGTTGAGGTCGGTGTCGAGGCTTGAGCCCATGACGATCGACACGGAGATGACTCTGATGTTGTAGATCGGCGCGTTCTCGAGGCACATCTTGATGCCGGAGATGACGTCCGATGCGACGGTGTAGCTGAGCCCAGCGCGGCGTGCTCGGACGGTGGCGACGTTGATGGAGTCTCCGGCTGCGCCGACGGTTCCCCAGTCGTTGGGTGGAGCTGCGGCGATCATCGTCATCTGTGTGCCGTGGTGAGCCACCTTGTCTGCATCCACGCCCTCCGTTCCGTCGAGTGAGAGGCGGGCGACGACGGCGCTGGTGTCTGGGAGTGGGTCGCTGCCGGTGTCGACGATGCAGAGCGCCGCCTTCTTGGCGGGCGCCGTGATCCAGGGTGCGTCCTGGCCGCGCGCAGCGACCGCTTGCGCGGTTTGGGTGATCTCCCCCTTGGCCGTTGTCGGTAGGCAGACTGCGCAGAGGCCGACGGCGATCAAGGGGGCAGATCGCCGCCAGCGTGCTGGTGTTGGTCGGGCCGGCAAGAGGGGTTAGCCGTGTCCAATCCTGGTGTTCGAGCGTGCCGGCATGAATGGGTAGTCGACTTGGCCTTGGGCGACGACGGCCCGGAACTTGAAGGAGACCGGCTGTTTGAACTGGTAGCGGTAGCTGTAGCGGCCTCGGCTGTCGGTGGTCATGTTCTTGACCGGTCGCCAACCGTCGCGCGGAAGCGATGCCCAGTCGATCTCTGTTGGTCAGGCCTACGGGTGTGCCGTGCTCGGCAATGGCACGATCCAGTGCTGGGGGCAGGGTGCGCTCGGCGACGGGTCCTACTACAGCGACGGCACCGAGCCGCCCGTGACCGTTTCTGGGATCACCAACGCCGTGCAGGTCGCCGCCGGGTTGTACACGACGTGTGCGGTGCTCGCGACCGGCAAGGTGCGGTGCTGGGGCGACAATTCCAACGGCCAGCTCGGCGATGGCCTCGCGCCGTCCGGCCACGGACCGCAGCCCGTACCCCACACCGTGATCGGGTTCGGCGGCAACCCGCCGACGCCGGACGACCCCGGCAACGGGAACGGGAACGGCGGAGGCACCGCGGAGACACCAACAACCACCACCACGCTGCCGGCGCCGCCCGTGGTCCTGCCGCCGCGCCCGGTGACGACGCGCGCGTGGACGCTGCGCCTCGTCGGCCGCACGTTGAAGTTCCGTAACTACGTCGTGAAGAAGCAGGGTCTGCGCTGCCCCACACGTGTGCGCGTGCTGGTGCGGGTGCAGGGTGTGCACAAACCAAAGACGCGCTCGATCGCCGTGCGCAAGGCGGGCCGCAAGTGCACGATCAGCAGCAGCATCAGGCTCGCGACGAGGGCCAGGAAACTTAAGACAGTGACCGTCAAGGTCTCTGCGCGCACGATCAACGTGCGCATCACCAAAGCACGCCGCTGACCTCGCGCCGGCCGTCCGCAACGCGAAGCCGCGGTGCTGACACGAATGCTGGTCGGCGGCGGCGAACTGGCGTTCACGAGCATGCTCGAGCAACCGGCGTTTGGGCACCGGACGACCTCGCCGACCTCCTCAGCCGTACCGCGATCCGCGGCACGCTCACCAGCACACCGAGCCCCGGCTGACGCTCTCGACAAACCGGTACGATCGGCGCGATGATCCGCGCCCGCACCCTGCTCCTGACCGTCATTGCCGTCGCGGTCCTGCCGGCGGCCTCCGCAACAGCGCAGCCGGGCCAGCTCGACCGGACGTTCGGAAGGAACGGCATCGTGCGGCTCGGGGAGGCGTACCGGCCCTTGTTCTCCAGCGCTTGGGCCAACGCCGGAATCACCGTCGAGCACATGCCGCAGGCCCTGTTCTCGCGGCGCCTTTTGACGATCGGCGAGACCGGCGTCGCCAAGGTGGTGCGCTGCTCGTCGCACCACAGCCTCAACCCCGATGGCTCGCTGGTGCGGCTCAACGGGCCGTCGTGGGACACCAGCGCGCAATGGGCCAGTCGGCGATGCAGCACCTCCGGGGCGGCCACCATACGCTTCGCCACCACCAACGCCGCACGCCTGTTCGGACAGTCGGGGCTCCCGGTCTTCGAGCCGAAAGGGTCTGAACTGCGCATCACCGTCGCAAGCCGTGACGGCATGCTCGCCGTGCTCGATGGCCACGTGATCGCCCTCGATCGCGCCGGTCAGCTGATCCCGGGCCGGCCGGCGATCACGCTCAGCGGCAAAGAGACGACCATCAAAGAGGTTGCTCCGGGGCCGCAGAACACCGTGTACGTGCTCGCGAGCGCATCCCAGAGCGCCGTGGCAGGCCACCTGCTCCGGTTCCTTCCGACCGGCGAACCGGACCCGGCGTTCACCTCGCCGGCGGTCGACGCGTACGCGACCCGCCTGCTGGTCGGTCCGGACGGGACCGTCGTCCCGTGGGGGCTCGACATCAGCCGGCTCGAGGTTGTCCTGCCGACCGGTGCCAAGGTGCCGATCGCCGAGTCGCTGACCAAGAAGCTGATCGAACCCACGGTGACGTTCGACACCGAGGGCCGCGTCCTGTTCGCGACCCGGACGGCCGGCCTGGTCCGGTTGACCCCGAGCACCGGGAACGTGACCGTCCTCCGACGCTTCTCCGGCGGCTTTCGCCCGGACGGCGCGTTAGTCGTCGACGGCAGGAACCGGATCGTGGTGCTCGGCTCCTACCGCAAGATCAGTCGCTGCGGCCCCCACGCCGACTGCGGCGACAACGACATGTTCAGCGTGCCCGCGATCATGCGTCTCGCGGGCTAGCCGATCAGGCCGTACGTGGCGGTGGCGCGCAGAGGTGCGTCGCCCACGGCTCCCAGCGGTGGTCCACGCCGTCCACAACGCGTCCCGGGCGCCGCAGACGTCGCATCGATCCAGAGCCGTTGTCGTCTCGGAGGACAACCCCACGTCGTCGAGATTCTGCTTTTGAATCTCCAGTACGACGACCCGCCCGACACTTGGCTCACCGCCATCAGGCGAGCCGGCACCGCTGCCGCGGGAACCCGCCGCGTTCGCGTTGCGCGCTAGCGGACCAGGATCGGCGTGCCGAGCTTGATCTTCGCCCAGAGCTTCTCGACGTCCGGGTTCTTGACGCGGATGCAGCCGTGGGATGGGCGACCCGGAATCAGCTCCGGCTCACTCGTGCCGTGAATGCCGACGACGCCGCCGCCGGGCCAGTCAGTCAGGGTCGGCGAGTACGCCGAGGTTCCGATCAGCCGCGTGCCGTAGAGCGGTGAGTTCTTGACCCGAAACTTCTCCCGCACGTAGAAGTGTCCGGCCGGCGTGATCGTGCCGGGCTTGCCGACACCGACCGGCGCCCGCCAGATCACCTTGCCGTTGTCGCGCAAGACGGCGCGAAAGGTCTTGCGATTAACGGTCAGCTGCTGATGGCTCACCGCATAGCCACCCAACGCCTCACGCAGCACCCACCCGATTGTGCCGTTCGGGCGCTTCGGCACGCGGATCTGCACCCACTCGCGGTCGAGCGCGTCCGTCTTGTTGCGGAGCACGAGGTAGATCTCCGGGAAGTCATCCTCCGTGAAGAACCGCAGCTGACCGACCGCGCGTGATGCAGAGCTCGCCTCACGGTAGATCGGCGAGGGGCGAAACGCGTGCGCCGAGCGGGTCAGCGTCGTCTCGTTCGAAAGCTCGGCCGCCGACGCCGGCGGCACCCCAACCACCAGCGCGGCAGCGACCGCTAGGAGCGGGGCACAACGGTGCCCCACTCCTGTTGGTCGTCGTCTCACGTGGTTAGCCCACGGTTCCGGGCTTGACCTCGTGCCGCGGGCGGCACCGGCTGAACTGACCGTTCAGCGTCACCGTTCGTGGTGCTGCACCGCTGACGTACTGCACCCGCGCCAGCACCTTGACGGTGCCGTAGCGGAGTCCGGCTTTGCGCAAGCGCATCCGGAAGTTCTTGCCACTGTTGGCCTTGCTGATCGTGCGGACCTTCTTGCCGTTAACGTAGAACGTCACCGACTTGATGTTCTGCCCACTGACCGTGGACGTCGCGTACGCGCTCTTGACGCACCCGGACGTGCCGGTCAGCTTGGCCTTGCCGACGAGGCCGCCGGTCGGACCATCGGGCGCCGGCAGCTTGATCTCGGCGTTGTCGGATGCCGTGACGATCCGCCCACCGGTGTCGGTGCCGCTGACACCGGCCGTGTTGACGATCGTCTTGCCGGCCTGCGCCGCCGTCGTCTGGACGACGCACGTGTACCGCCAGCTCTCACCCGGATCGAGCGCCGCGGGAGTGGCGTCACCGGTCTTGTCCGCTGCCGACAGGTTTGTCGGGCAGAGGTCATCGGTGAGGTTCACCGTCGTCAGCGCGGTGTTACCGATGTTCGTGGCGACGATGTTGAACCGCACCGCGTCACCGGCCTTGGCACCGAGCGACTCCGGCGCGACCTGCTTGTCGAGCGCGATGCCGGGCACGAGCAGCGTCGTCAGCGCGGTGTCCATTGACGGCGGCGTGGTGCGCCCGAGCTCGTCCTTCGCGGTGACCGTGACGGTGTTCGTCACGGCCGGCGACTGATCGGTCGGGAACAGCGCGCTGGCCGCGATCGAGCACGTGTAGGTCCACGTCTCGCCGGGGTTCAGCACGGCCGGGGTCGTGTCGGCACCGGTGTCCGGCCCCTGGATCGACGGGCACTTGTCGTCGGTGATCTTGACCCCCGTCAGGTCCGACGTGCCGTTGTTCGTGACCGCGTAGTGATACGTCGCGGTGTCGTCGCGGTAGACCGCCTGGTTCTTCGGCGTCTTGACGACGACCTGCAGTGCCACGAGCCGCTTGTTCGTGTAGACGCACGTAACGTCCGAGCCGGGCTGCGGCGTGATCGCAACCTTGCTCTTGGCGAGGTCCACGGTCGACGTCGCGACCGGGGCGCCCGTGGCGTTGGTGCACGCGATGCCCGTCAGGCGATAGCCGGGAGCGATGCCCGACGCGTCGTTCTCGGTGACCGTGAAGGTCGTGTCACCCGTGACGTCGACCAGTTCGCTCGTGCTGTCGTTGTGCTTGAGGCTGAACGTGCCGTGGTTCGGCAGGTCCGAGGCGAACCCGAACGCCGGGCCGGCGCCATCGACCGGGTTGCTGACGACCTTCTTGATCGTGACCTTGGCCAGCAGGTGCGTGACCGCCGTGTCGGTGTCCGTCACCGGCTTGTCGAGCTCGTCCTTGCCGTTCGCCGTCACCGTGTTGGTGACGTCGGCGTTGCTCGCGGCAAACAGTGTTGCTGCGGGCACCGAGCACTCGTACTGCCACGTGTCGGCAGGATCGAGCGTGTCGGGCGTGGCGTCGCCACCCTTGCCGACCGCGGTCAAGGTCAGCGGCGCACACTTGTCGTCCGTCACGGTGACATCGTGGATCGGCGTCGTGCCCGGGTTGGTCACGGCGTACGTGTAGTGCGCCGTCCCGTCCGAGAAGACCGACTGGTGCTTCGGCGTCTTGTCGACGTGAATCTGCCCGTCGATCTTGCGGTTCGTCAGCGTGCAGACCACCGCGTCCTTGTCGGCCGACAGCGTCACCGCCCCACCCGTCGTCGCGTACGGCGCACCGTTCTTGGTGCACGCCAGCGTCGGCAGGTAGTTGGTCAGACCGCCGGTCTCGGAGACGTAGTACGTCCCTATCGGCAGCGTCTGCGTGCCGGTCGTCTGCGGCTGTGCGCCGCCCGCCCCGGTTTGCACGCTGGCGATATCGGTCCCATTTGGTGCGTTGCCGATGTTCAGCGTCGCGACGCCAGGCGTGCCGACCCAGACCTTGTCGAGCCGCACGGTGCCGCGGTAGCAGGACTCCTGCTCAGCCTGCGTACGGGTCAGCGCGTCGCTGTCGGTCCGCTGGGGACCGGCGGCGAGCCCGGAGGGAATGAAGTAGGCCGAGGTGTCGAACGACATGGCATCGGCGACCGTCGGGCAGTTCAGCGGCAGGACCGTTGAGCCGACGCAGGTGCGCGGCAGCTCGGTGGAGTCCCAGGTCGTCTCGACGTACGAGTCACCCGAGTTGAACGGGGCGCTCTGCACGCCGCCGAACTCGACGGTGATCCGCAGCTCGCTCGTTTCGCCGGTCGCGGGAATCGCGCTGATGTCGGCCGTGGTGCCGCTCATCGGTACGTGATCCCAGCCGGGCACGATCGCGCCGTTCTTGTCCTGGATCGTGAGCAGCGCCACCTGGTAGTCGGTGCCGGGCGCGACGTTGCGGATGCGGACGTTCTTCCACGGCGCGGTGGCAACATCGCCGGGCGTGGTCCCGCAGTAGGAGTCCGCGCGCGCCACGTTCTGGCTGACGTTGGCGTAGCGACATGGCTGCGACGGGTTTGTCGCATCGCGCTGCACCATCACGCCCGGGTCACCGAGCGTCCAGACGCAGGTGCCGGTCGCGTCGACCTCGGTCGCGTAGGTCTGCGACATCGGCGGGTTCATGCCCGGCTTGCCGCCATAGAAGTCGCTCGGGTAGTTCGGGCACACCGCGTGCGTCGCGAAGTCGTAACAGACGAGGCGATCGTTGGCCTCGAGATTCGGAATCCCGAGAATGCCCTGCGGCGTGAAGCGCCACATCGCGAAGTAGACCCGCGTACCGGCAGCGGCTGCGCGGCCGAGACCGGCCCAGCCGAACTGCCAACCGTTCTGACCAGCGGTCAGCGCGGTACCGCCCAAGCCGGCCGGCACGGCCTCCGTGCTGCCGTCCGACAGCTTGCGGCAGTCGATCGCCAACGAGTTGTTGTTGAGGTTTGCAGCGAGCTGGTTCGGGCCGGTGAAGCCGCAGAACGTGTCCCACGTGCCGCCGGTCTGCGCCGGAATCATGCCGCCGTTGACCGTGTTTGCGCCGCCGCCCATCAGAATCGGGGTGGCCGACCAGCCGGCGCAGCGTGCGCCGGTCGCGGCGTCAAAGCACTGCACCGAGGACGGGCCCGCGGCGCCGCCATTGTTGAACGGCGGATCAAACAGGGTCAGGTTGACCGGCGGGTTGACTCGCGCAATGAACTTGCTCGTGTTGCCGATCCGCGTGAGCTGGATGCCGCGCGGATCCGACGCCGGCAGACCGACGTTGTAGGGCTGGCCGGCACACGCTGCGCCGGTCGCCATGTCAACGCACTGGATCGCGCCCGTCGAGTCGATCGCGTAGAGCTTGCGGTCATACGCATCACCGGACTGGACAGAACCGCCGTAGTTGCCGGGAGAGTTCGTGACCGTCGGGAACGCGCCGGTGCCGGTCGCGACCCAGCCGCAATCGCTCGGAGGCGTACTGCTGTCCTGACCGACGTTGATGCACGCGAAGCCCGTTTCCGTACCCGCGTTGCCGGGCCGCTGCGCTGAGACCCAAAGGTGGCCCGTTGGCACGTCGACCACGGCGCCGGTCGCGAACCCGGTGACCGCACCGTTCGGGTAGCTGTACGGGTAGCCCGCACACACCGAACCGTCGCTCAGCTGGTGACACTCGACCCGCACACCAAGGTGGTGATTGACGTTGAAGACGCGCGTGGCGGTCAGGATCGGCGCGAAGCCGTCACCGCCGGGTGCGCCCGGGACCGTGCCCGTGTAGGCGGCTCCGACGGGTGCGACGGCGCCCGCGCCGGCCGCGATCGGACCGGAGAAGCGCACGTAGCGCGAAGCGGTGGAGCCGGTCGGGCCCCAAAAGACGTTGTCGTTGGAGTACTCGATCTCCGAGGAGGCCGGTGCCTTGACGGTCGACGGGTCGAGCTGGTGTTGCGCCCCGTTGATGTGGACCGTGTTGACGTAGGTCGGGTTGGCGACGCCCGTGGCGTCGAGGAACTGCGTTGCGAGTGGTGTGCTGCCGCTTTGGACGACGGTCGGCGTGACCGTCTGGGTCACCGAGTCGGCGAGCGCGCTCGGGGCGCAAACAACAAAAAGGGCAGTGATCAGCGTGATCACAGCACGGAGAGAACGAACCTGCATAGAAACCAACCTCCTGGAAGAACCTCTAGAAAACTGAGCCCCTCGGGGAGGCGAGCGGCACTCTCCCAGAACTACCTCTTCCGGACTAGGGTCTAGACCCCATCTCTCATGACCTTCTCAGAGAGAGTCAGGCGAGCAGTCCGCGTTCAATCAACCTTCGGCGATCCGGAGCGTATTGATCGTGACTCGTTCTGCATCCTTATCTCCTCATCGGTGTAGCCCGCGTCGTCGACGGTGCCGGCAGCGGAATCACGTTGGAGGCAATCGGCTTCGAAAGGGCCTTCGGCTCAACGCGGCCGACGGCGACCAAGCCGTCGTCGAGTGTGCTCCCGGCCGAGCGCTCCGAAATTCACGGCCGCATCCGTGAGCCGTCGACCCCGGTAGCCCCGAAGTGAGCAACGCGCTGGCGGGTCATGGGCTTCTGCCAACACCTGAACCGGCGCCGTCAGCCGGTAAAGCGCATCGGCGTCTCCGCGCTGGCAGGCCTCCGGGCGATGACCCGGACGTTGGTACGAGCCTTCGCAGAGCGCGCTCCGCTCGCGGCGATGCTGGCTCGAGCAACAAGCGGGTGCCCAGCGGCACCATTGATAACGCGAGCCGTGATCGTGAACTTTTTGCCGCCGCCTGCTTCGATGCGCGATACGGCGGCGCAGACGACACCGCCCTTTCGACTGGCGCCTGCGCTGACACGGACAACCTTGACGCCCTCGGGCAGCGTCGCGCACACACGAACGCTGTTTCCTAGTGCGTCCTTGACCGACCCCGTGACGACGAACTTGACCTCTCGTCCCGTAGCGACGGTGTGGCTGTTGACCTTGATCGTGACGCTCAGCCTCGGCTTCGCCGGTGCAGCAACTGGTGGGGTCGGTGCCGGCGGGGTGATCGTCACCGGGTTCGGTGCCGGCGGGGTGATCGTGATCGTCACCCGTGCGGTGCTCGTGAGCGTTCCGTCACTGATTTTGTAGTCAAACGAGATCGGTTCCGTTATTCCAGCGCTCGGGATCACGGTGAATGTGCCGTCGGCGTTGAGTCTGACCACGGCCTTGCCGTCTGCCAGCGACACGGTGCCTCCGACCGCTACTGCCTGTCCGTCAATTTCACGAATCGACAAGGAGTCACCGTCGGGGTCAGAGTCGTTGCTCAACGGCCCAACCGTCACCGAGCCACCCGCAGGCGCCGTACCGGAATCATCGACCGCAACCGGAGCTCGGTTGCATCCAGCATCCTCGTACGACACGGATGCGCTTGTCAGGGTTGTGTGGACGTTCAAACCTTGGGCATACGGAATGCTATTGGTGGCGTGCCAAAGGTGGATCAGGCTGCCGCTGGTGACGGGCCATGTTGCGTCGATCGTTCCGGTGGTGCTCAGCACGCCTCCAAGGCCGCGATAGACAGCACCGGGCACGCCGAGAGCGGCCGTGTCCGCGCCGGTCGCGATTGAGGTCACGGGTACCGAGTTGCCCGCACCGTCGCTGACCAACGCCACGACTCCGTCCTGCACGGAGTCCCCGTGGTCTGTCGACGTGGCGAATACGAGCCGGATCGACCTGAGCGCGCTTGGATTCCCACCACAAACAGCGCTGTAGTCGAGGTGCCAAGCGCTGACCACGCCAATGGGATCGGTGACGCCGGGCGCGACAACCAGTGGCGCCGCCTCGGTCGCGCTCGGTGGCTCAGCAAGATCCGCAAGCGCAGAGATATGGAATCCACCCCCGGGAATGAGGTCTACATCGGCCCCCGGAGTGCTCGCCTGAGCCGGTACCAGCGGAATGCTCACGTTCTGCAACGCCGCGAACGCGGTAGCACCGGATGAACACAGCAGCGCGCCAGTTGTTGCCAGCAAGAGGACAGCACGGGTCGGAACATTCATGACTCAGGTAATCGGCACCCCCGGCTGAACTCGGGTCAAGCCCATCTCTCATCAAAGTCTTAAACCCCCGAAAACGGGCCCTCCTGCGCCTGCCCGAACTCTGCACCCTCAGCGTCGGCGGCAAACCCCAGTTTGGGACCCATGACCCGGTCTCTAAGCTAGGTGGCTTAGATGCGGTACCGGAAGCGACCCACGCTGACGGCGCTTCCGTCGTTTCATCGCTCTTGCGGGTGACATCTGGAAGTCACCGTCCCTGGTGACAGACTGCCGTCGTCATGACCGTGACGTTCAGATTCCGAGCTTTAGTTCTCGCCATCGTATTGACGGGGTTCGCCGTGCCGGCGTCCGCTGCGGCGCATCCCTGTCAGGTGTGCCACCGGCTACCAGACCGCGCCTGCACACCTGGCGCCGTGTTTCCGCATGCGACGAAGAAGAAGATCTGCCGGACTGGTTACACGCGAGGAGTCCGCAAACGTCCCAGACCGTGTCAAACGACTCGTGTACCGGCGATATGGGATCAAGCGTCACCCTCGTGGCACCTACGAAATGGACCACCTGATCCCCCTCGAGCTCGGCGGCAGCAACAAGATCATCAACCTGTTCCCAGAGGCGGCACGCCCCCGCCCCGGCTTCCACGAGAAGGACGTCCTCGAAAACAGCTTGCACGCGTCCGTCTGCGACGGATCAATGAAACTCGCCACCGCGCAGCATCTCATCGCGACGAACTGGCTGAAGACCTACAACGCCTTGATCCGCTGAACGTTCGCTGAGTCACAGGCATCGGCTGGCTTGTGGCCGCGAAGCCGCCGTGCGGCAAAGCGGTGCGAGAGCGCTGGGTCGTGCTGATCATTGACGGAGTAGATGGGCGAGCGGGTGGGATGAAGGTCGCATGGTGGGCGATCCCGATCATGTGATGGAGGTCAGTGTCGACCTGAAGTCTTCTGGTAGTTTCGCGAGAGGTGACACGCGAACCAGGGGGTCGGTGTGGCGGTGTTGTGGGTGAGTTTGTGCCTGGTCTCTGCGTTGCTGCTGCTGGCCGTGGCGGGGCTTTACGACCGAGTACTGAACCTCGAGCGAGGACTAGTCCGCGCTCGAGGCGGCTCAGCCGTGGGTTTGCCATATGGCGCACGGCTCGAGAACGCCGCTCTAGCTCATGACTTCACGGGCTTCATCGTCCTAAGCGATTCGGACGCGGATCCGTTCGCCCACTGGTTCGCCGCAAGACGAGCAGCCGAACGGTGGGGTTACGACACCGTCGTTCTGATCGCAGACACGCAGGGCGGTGCGGACTGGGCACGCATTTTGACAGACGAAGGTGCTGACGTTAGGGTCGCGGCAGCCGATCTGCTGGCAACCGTAAAGCCGGACGAAGTGCCGGTCACGCTGTTTTGCCAGGACGGCCGCATCATTGATAGTGCCCGAGGGGCGACAACACCAAGAGCGGTTGAGCAGCACTTCACGCTTGCGGCTGCACCAAGTTTGATCGGAGAGGGCTCGTGACGGAAACACTCAGCAGGCGAGGGGTATTGCAGAGAGCGTTCGCTGGCGCCGGAGCGCTGTTCGTCTTCGGTTCGATCAAGGGAACCGGTGAGGCAGCCGCGGCTTGGTCGACGCCTTTCGGATACAACAACTGCGACCGGTACGCCAAGGACACCTCGATTTGTGTGGGCGGCACTACTACCACTTGCCGCGTGCGTTTCGGACCGCCGAGCACGTGCTACTCCCCCATCACCGTCTATTCACCTTCGAGCTTCTACGTGAACACGAGTTCTTGCAATTGCTCGGGTTGTGGTCGCTGTGGGACGTTCCAAATCCGAGCTGCAGTCACGAACGGTGGAAGCTGTTCAGGACAATGCGTGTGGTAACCCAAGTGGGAGAGGAAGAACGATGAGCGCAACCCCGTCGAGTGCCCCAGGCGCGCCTCCGATGGCGTCGGTCGTGGCGCGATACGCCGCGGTGGTCAGTGGCAGGATCGAGCGCAGCGAACTCCAGATCGTCGACCAAGCAGCCCTGACGGCCAACCGCCCTGCGCTCGAGGCAGACCCCGGCTTTGCCCCGTGGCACGCACGGGCCTCGCGCCTGTCCGACGAGGGCCTGGTCGCCGCGCGCCTAAAGGCCCTATTCGACTTCGGCGCTCAGCTCCCGGATGGGGATGACGACGCTACGACGCGAGCGATGCATCAGAGGTGGCCGCGACTCAAGAAGCTGAAGGGATCCGAGGCTCTTGAGCGCATCGAGGTCACTGCACTCGTTCGAGCAGACGGAACCAGCGAATGGGGCTTTGAACGAAGCGACCCGAACCGAGCTGCGCTGCCAATTCCAGACGGCGAGGTCGTCGTCGGCCGCCCGGAACTCGACCTTTACGTGCAAAACATGGTTCGACGGGACCTCCGGCGCCGCATCAGGTGACCGGCCTACTGCTGCGGTTACCCGTGGCCCTGATGCTGCTCTGGGCCGGCTGGAGCAAGCTGGTTCCGCAACCGCTGACGGCACGGCCCGTGCTTGTGCGCGCCACGGTGCGGCAGAACCACATCGCTTGGGTTGTGATCGGTATCTCCGACTGTGTTCTTGCGTTCTGGGTCGCCAGCGGAGCGGCGGCCGCAGCGTGTGCGCTTAGTCTCGTTGTATTTCTTATCGTCGGTGGCGTCCACGGCATCCGCGAGATCGAAGCCCACGGCACCTGCGGCTGCGGAGGATTCGAGGCTCACACGCCCCGCCGCCTCGTGGCCCGCAATCTCGCCTTGGCACTCTTCGGAGTTATCGGTCTGATGATCTCCGGGACCGTCGACGACCATGAACTGCGAGCCGCAGGCCTGTTCCTGCTGGCCGTTACGACCTTGACCCTCTTCCGCGGCCCGATCACACGCAACGCGGTCTCCCGTCTCGGGCCAGCGTCGGACTGAAGGCCGCCGCGGTGTCACTAGGCCTCCTCTGTAGGTAGTGCCTGGCGGCCGAGGATGTGGTCTGCTGCTTTGGCTGCTCGTTGTGCTGCGATGACGATGAGCCGGTTGTCGGCTTTGAGGCTTCGCTGCCAGCTTTCGATGTATGCGGCGGCTTGTTCGACTAGCGGTGCTGAGTCGATGCCGGCCTGGGCGCAGAGCATCGCGGCGGCGAGTTCTGCGACGAGTTCCTCGCGTGCGTACGCACGGTGATCACCGGGGGTCTGCGCTGTTGGCCGGTCGAGACGGTTGGGGTGCCCCGTGCTGTGCGCGAGTTCGTGGAACAAGGTGGCGTACCAGTCGCCTGCCTGGTGGAAGCGGCCCTGGTCGGGCATGCGCACGAGGTCGGTCCTGAGGTTGTAGGTGGCCCTGGTGCCGCCCATGAGCATCTTCGGTCCGCCCCCGTACTTGCGAAGCAGTTGTTCGCAGCGCTCGATCTGGCTCCATTCGGGGCCGCCGTCGACTAGTCCGCTGGGTGTCAGCTTGGGGTCGAGTCCGTCGACTTGGGCGGCGTTGAACACCGTGTAGGTGCGGGCCATGAACGCTTCTGCGTACTCGCCTTTGGCGTCGCGCCGGATCTTCAGTCCGTCCTGTTCTGCTCGCCGGCGCTTCTCAGCGGTGTTGAGCCGGATCTTTGCGGTCTTCCAGAGGAAGACCGGCGTGCCCGACTCGCCCTTTCGGACCTGCGCGCCGCGTTCTGCGGCTTGTTTGTAGGTCAGCCACCATGGTGATTCGTAGCCGGCCATCGAGGTGAGCATCCAGTTGATGCCGCGGTACGGCTTGCCGGTCGCGAGGCTCAGTGCTGGGACTCCGGAGAGCGCGGCCCATGGCTTTTTCCATGGCACGGTTCCTTGCTCGAGCTCGGTGAGGATGCGGTCTGTGACCTGCTGGTAGGGGTCGCGCGGCGCCTTTCGGCGCCGCGCTGTGCTGGTGGCGGCCATCAGGCTGCCACCTCCTGCTCTGCATCGACCGTCGGAACCGTCACGGTTTCGATGGTGTTGGCGATGATTTCGACTGCTTGGCGGCTTGTGCCGTCTGCGGTCTGCCATTCGCGCCAGCGGAGGCGTCCTTCGACCTGGATCTTGTCGCCCTTCGACAACTTGCCCGCGGTGTCGGCGGTGGTACCGAAGCAGGTGATGTCGAAGTAGTTCGGCCGGTTCTGCCAGCCGTCCTGAAGCTTTTCGCGGCCGGTAACTGCAAGCCTCAGCCCGCAAATCGCAAGGGTCTTGCTGTCGTGGATCTTGGGGTCGGCGGTGAGGTTGCCGATCAGCGTGACGTGGTTGTTGTTCGCCATGGTTCTGGTCCTTTCAAAGGGGCCGTTGGGTTTGGTGCAACGACGGGCCAAAACGCCATGCGACCGGCGAACGGAACCGACCAACGGGAGGGAAAGCCCCCCTGCGGGGCTTGAAGTGCCAGACCGGCGCGTGAGCGACAGTGCCCAAGGCAGTCACCCAAACCCAACGACCCCGCTAGGACCAGGCGAACGGCTGCGCGCTACGTATCGCCTTGCGGGTTCACCGCTCGGCGTCCCGGCTCGATGTTCGCGGGGGCTTAGCCCGTGATGTTCGCGAGCGGTCGGCGCCCATCGTGCGCGTCGGCAACCGCCGAGCCCCGGAAACCACGATCAGCGCGGCCACGATCTTCACCGCATCCAGCTAGAACCGTGCCCCCAGCAGTACCGCAAGCGAACACCAACGCGGCACAGCCCGGGCAGGACCCGCGACTACGGCGCGTCGGTCTTCGAGACCGCATCGACGCCTATACGGTCTGTGTCGACGCTACTCGACAAGGACACCCAAACAATGGCGCACGACTGCGGGGGCCCGTTAGGTGGCTTAGCGGACTCCGTGAACTCCAGCCACGCGGTCGAGTACGAAACCGGCGACCGCGGTCAACAGAGCCGCCCAGGTCCAGTCCCACCGGTCCACGCACGGGCGCGCGACAGCTAGCAGGCGACGATCGAGATGCCCGTGACCATGCGTGCTTTGGACATCACGGTCACCTCACAGAAGTCGTCGAACCAGAAGTTGAACCTGGTGTTCTGCGGCCCGAAGCCGTAAACCCACGTGCGGTCTTCAGCGCTGCCGGAGACGAGCTCCGGCGGCCCCATATAGCGCTTGACATCACGCAGCGTCAGCGTTCGCGAGTTCGCGCATCGCTTCATTTGCTGCGCGTGTTCCACGGAGCTGCTTGGTCGAGACGGGTAAGCACATGGATCGCCTTTCCACGGAGCGCCATCCCGCGATCTGAGGAGCACACCAAGGCCGAGGACCGCGCTGGCAACGGCGAGGATCAATACCGGACGTCGGCGGACACCGGCGATCAAGGTGCGTCCGTCTTCCGGAACGCGTACGTGCACGGATGGTTTGCAGGAAAGTCACTCGAAGGCTTCGCGCGCTCGAAGGCCGAGTAGGACCTGACGTACAACAGTCTCGTCTGGTCTTCCGACGATCGATTCCCGGGGATTGAAGCCGAGCCATCTGGGAATGCGGCTTTGAGCGCATTGAACGACTTCGATTCCATCGAGCTACAGAGCATCGCCGAGCAGCGCCCTTCTGGTCCCGTGCAGTCGAAGGTCCGGGTTGCGATGACAGTGCCGTCTGCTTCTTCGATGCGAATCGTCTTGACGCCCGAGAGCGCCTGTCCGTTTGTTGCCGCGGGGTCGCTCGCGGTCACGGTCACGTCAACGGGGTCGGTGCCGTTGAAGTAGTGGCCTTCGTCGTCGACGAGCGGCCCGCTAGCGGTCGCGACTCTGTTCTCATTGGGTGTCACCAATGCCGGTAATCGTTCTGTTGTCATCCACTGTCGTCGGTGTTCCGACTTGAGGAAAGTCGGCGAGCGAGCGGGCGGGCGAGCCACCCAGACACGATGCTGACAACTATCGCGATAACAACCCAGATCGCGATAAACCGGTACGTGCCCGAAGTGCTTAGCGTGTGGTCCACGCTATTGGTGTCGTCTGGGTTAGAGAAGAAATGGGTCGAGTAGACAACGAGACCCAAGAGCGAAGTCGCTACGAATCCGATGGCTCGGGCCAGCCACACGAACAGTGGTCTCACCGCTGCTGGTCCTTCCATCTCCTGAAGACGACGTTACTCGGGGTGAGCACATCCTTTGAGCCGTCGGACGTCGTGTATTTCCGGTTCGGTGGTCCGTAGTCCCCGAACATGCAGGATCCGAGACGTCGCGGTACCCCACCAACAATCCGCTCACAGTAGGTCGTCTCCGGGACCCCGTTGAACGTGTTCGTGTCCAGTGCCTGGTGCATCGGCGTAACCGAAACGGTGATCTGATGTCTGCAGCGTCACCGGTGTCGCGGATCACGACGGGGATCTTGGCCACCCCGGCCTGCTTACAGGCGGCGTGGCGGTGGTAGCCGGCCAGCAGGCCGTAGCGATCATCGCCAAGTGGCTTGACGATCAGCGGTACCAGTAGGCCGCGTTCTTTGATGGAGCTGGCGAGCGACGCGACATGCTCGGGGTTGAGCTTGCGCACATTTTCGCCAAGGGTGATCTGGTCAAGGTTTAGGACCGGAACGGTTGTAGTTGCAGTGGTGGTCATGGTGTCTCCTGTTCGCTGGTGGTGTGTCAACGCAGCGGAGCTGAAGCTGGCCGTCCGGGCCCCGGAACCGAACAGCGTGAGGGGAAGCCCCGCTTGCGGGGCTTGTAGGCGGTCCCGGACGGTCAGCTAGCGTCAGCCAGGCAGACACCGATCCACCAGCGGACAGGAGGCTTGGCTAGCGAGCATCGGCGCGCAGCCGCGGTTTTGGGGGTAGGTGTTCGGGTTCGCGGCCCGGCTTCGGGTGTGGCGTGAGAAGGCCAAGAGGGCTCCACCGGCCCTGGCCGGGGGAGCTTCGGGCAGCTGCTAGCTGCCGGTGTGCTGGCTTTCGAGAATCCGGCGGATTCGGTCGGAAGCCTGCTTGCGTGTGGCTGGGACTTTGTAGTCCCGGCCGCGCTGTTCGCCGAGGCGCTTGAGGCACTCAAGCTGCCGACTGGTGGGCGGCAGGTTGTCTCCGAACCGTTCGGTCATCTTGTGCGAGAGCAGGCTGATGAACTTGGCGGCCGACCGCTGGGTTCGAGGGATCACGACGTCGTCCAGTTCGAGCTTGGCGACCATGTCGTTGATCGTCTCTCGCTGACGGGCGGTAATGAGCGTTCCGGCTTGTTGGTCTGACACTGCGTAGCTCCTTCGGTTGGGGTGGTGATTGACAGGACCAGCTGACGCGCGCGCGCAGCGGAACGGCAAATGAGTTTTGTGAGCGAAGCGAGAGGTGTTGTCCAGAGACGATCGCTTGCGGTCAGTCGCCGGACGGCGCCGGCAAAAGTCTTTGCGTGCAGCGAGCACGTGCGATTGTTGGAAATGGCAGTCGCCGCTCCGACCGGAGGCGGCGTCGCAGTCCCAGACCTACCAGCCGGCCAGCTCACCCGCTCGGCCTAAGCGGACGCCAGCGACATGGTTGACGAGCGCCGAACTTCGGCTTCGGGGTGCCTCGACGCGGGCAGCCTGCCAAGGGTGGAAGCTCGCGGTCGCACGACCGTTCGGTGAAGGTGGCGTTCTGCCGCCCACCCGTCGGTCCGAGAGCTCTGCTCCGGGCCGAGGCGAGGCCGAGGACTCTCCCCGGCCACAAGCACACCGTGCTCCGAAACCGCAGGTGACGGAAGCGCGGCGCACCGGGCAGCGACGCTGCCCGAATCTGGCCCCGCGTTAGCGGGGCCAGAGCTCTTAGGTCTTCGAGGGGGCCGCCGGGGGCGCTATTTTGGTTCTGGGAGGGGGTACATCCGGACCCGGGTACGTTGGCGCGAGAGGCCGACCGATGCGGTCACGACCGCGAACGTGCGGTTTCCAACCCGGAGCACGTCGAGCGAGCATGGCCAGGTCAGTCGTGCGAAGTGCGCCACGCGCGAGCGCCGAGTTGGTACGCCACGGGCGCTCAGTGCGGCCGCGTAGACCGTCGTGCTCTCGCCTTGCCGATCGCTTAGCGGGCGCCCTTCCTGCCAGATGGCCCAGGGGCGCCCTTGTAACAGCACGAGGCGGCCTTGTGCACGCCGCTTGCTCCGGCTGAGCGGGGATTTGGTGGTTTGGCTGAGCCTGTCGGAAGGTTGGATGCGGGCACCATCGATGGCGAACGGCCACGTTCGTCCTTTGATGTCTGTTCGCGAGAAGAGGTAATTCGTCTTTGTGGCTACGGGGCCTGAGTTTTGATTGACGAGCCCTTTCCACGGCGAAGCGGCGACGGATCGCCAACTGCCGTCCGCTGCTAGCGACCAGACTGCCCGTCTGGTCGGCGACACCGTTCCAACAAGTACTCGCGAGCCAGCAACGTCCGATCCGAGATACAGGATGCCGTCGGAGATCGGTGGCCCGGGGATCGGCTCTGCCCATTTGTCGCCCTGTTTTGCCGCGATCAGGCTTTGGTTCGGCACCAGAGGATTGATGAGCAGTACTACGAGGTTGCCGTCCGTCACTTCCATGTTTTGGATCGCCCAGCCTGCGAGCGAGTCAGGTAGGCCCTGCGGCTGCCATGCCTCGTCTTGGAAGCACACCACCTGGGGTACGGTCCCGTCGGAAGTTCCGAGGCAGGGCTTATCGCCCCAGACCACACCGGACCCGTTGGGCGCAAGTTTCCTGACATACGGAACCGACGGAAGCCGCCGTACCGTGGCTTCCGGGCCTATCGACCAGACGTAGGCGCGGTTCTCGCGGTATTTCCCCGCAACCACGTAAGCGGTGGAAGCTCCTGTCATTGCGGTGCTCCAGCCACCCTCGTCCAGCGATGCCAGCTGGACGTATTCCGCGGACGGGTCGACTCGCACTGTGGCGGCGCGCGCGCTTGGGGTTTCCGGCTCGTTGTCGCAGCCGGAAACCCCCAGAACGAACGCGGCGCAAAGTGCTCCTATTGCGCCGACTGGCACCTCTAGATGCAGACGCGAGCCCGCGAGTACGCGCGGTTATCCCAACCAAATGGGTACAGCTGCGAAGGGACACTCCACGCCGACAGACCGATGGTCGCCCCACCGCCACCGTAACCGGAGGCAAGTACCCCAGTGTGCTGCCCCACGTTGGAGCTGGAGGCGTTGCCGCCGTAGAAGCCGGGTAGGTCAAACCACTGGCAGTAGGAGTTTGTGACTACCGACCAGCCGGCAAACCCGCCATGCTGATAAAGCCAGAACGCGTACGACGAACCGTAATGATTTGCAGCTTTCGCCTTCCCATGTGTGTGCCGGTGGCGTTGCTTGGCGGCCGCGGCCGCCGTGGCGGGATCACCGATTCGCTCGGCTTTCGCGAGTTCCTCCGGAGTGTCGTAGCACCGTGTTGCGCCCTTACCGGGTTGGAAACAAGCGAGCCCTTGGGTCGCCGCGTCATCGGGATCAATTCGGCCGCCCTTGTGAACGAAGACCGGAGTCTGTAGCTGCTTGTCAGCTCGCTGCGGAGGGGCTTGCCCACCACGTACCGCGGACCCAGCCGGAGCCGCTTTCATCTCGATCGTCGGCGGACCCGACGGCTGCGGGGCGGCCAGGGCTGGCGATGTCGCCGCGACGGAGAGCACGGCTGTCAAAGCAACCGCAATCCGGCCACCAGCGGAGTGTCTGAGGAGGGTCATTAGCGATACCAGCTTTCTGAAGTTGAACCAGTCTCGGCGACACTACCTGTTCTTTGCGAGACGAGCGAGCAACACCACAGCCCAGCCTAGTCCAGCGCTGATGCGCTACCCCAAAGGTGTGCGTTGGGGTACGTTGTGAGACACCCCCAAGTGGTGTTGCACAACGGTCCTTCCTACAGGTTTTGTTACACTTGTGTTCGTGAGTCTTAGACGTTGTGAGACAGTCGAGTGAGGGGGCCCGAGCCAAGGGTCGCGGTACAGCCGCGCTCGGCCGCGGAGCTCGCCGCAACGCTCGACGGCATCACAGCGGTGTTCGCCAGCTGCGACGTCGCCCGGTTCGATGAGGCGTCACTGGCTGCCGAGCAGCTCCTGACAGCGTTCGAGCTAGCAACCTCTGTGTCGCAGAGCGATCTTGTGGCCGGGATCTCGCTGCTCGAACCGTTGCGCGGCCAGGAGCTCGCACAGTACGTCGTGATGGTCAGGGAGGCCGTGGGCGAGGCTGCAGGCCCGGTCCGCGAGCTGCATCCGATGATCCAGCGGGGAACACCGACCGACGTGCAGGCCCTTGCGTACGTCGCGGTGGATGCGCTGCGGCATCTTGTGGCGGTCGCGGAGGTCGTGCCGTGAGCGGCCAGAGCATCGGCTACGTGCGTGTCTCGTCGGTCTCGCAGTCGACCGACCGGCAGATCGCAGAACTCGGTGACGTCGATCGCGTCTTCGAGGACCACGCCTCGGGCAAGAACACGGCGCGGCCCGCCCTAGCCGAGCTCCTGCGGTTCGCGCGGGCGGGCGACACCGTGCGTGTCACCTCGCTGGACCGGCTCGGCCGCGACCTGCGGGATCTCGTTCAGATCATCGACCAGCTCGTCGAGCAGGGCGTGATCGTCGAATCGCTGAAGGAACGCCTGACGTTCACCGGCGATGAGAGTGACCCGATGAGCCGCCTGCTGCTCGGCGTGTTCGGAGCGATCGCCGAGTTTGAGCGCGCCCTGATCCGCGAACGCCAAGCGCACGGCATCGCAGCCGCACGAGCACGCGGCGTCAAACTCGGAGGCCGCAAACCGGCACTAACCGCCGAACAGGTACAAGGGGCGCGAGACTTGCTCGCCCAGACGCCTGCACCGTCGAAGGCCGCGGTGGCCCGCGAGCTAGGCGTCAACCGAGCCACGCTCTACCGGGCACTGGCCGCAGGCTCTGCGCCTGCCGAGTAGCTACTTGCGGTGCGGCGGTGGTGCTGGCGCCGGTGGCCGCGGGCCCTGCTGTTGCGCCGGTGGTTTGGGGCCTTGGCCGGCCTCTTTCGGCCCTGCGTTCTGCGGTCCTTGGCCTTCTTGGATCATGGTGGGGCCCTGACCGGCCGCGATCCGTGAAGGGCCTTGACCGAGGTCGAGCCGGGAGTCGTCGCTCACCGTTCGGCCGCCGAGTGCCTGGTGTGTTCTCTACCGTTGGTGCGGCTGACGATTGCTCGGCTACCGGCCGGAACGGAGGGTGCTGTTGGCCGAGAAGCCGGGGCGTCTGCTGGCGCCTCAAAGCTCATCCCGGCCCAGCCGTAGATCACGCGCCCTTTGGTGTTCTGCGGCCTGATGGTGCCGTGGCGTTGCATGGTGCTCATTGTACTCCTGCGTCTTCCTGATCATCGGCACCGGCGGTGGTTCCGACAGCGTCCTCTGGCCAACTGGCTGGGTAGAACTCGATGCTGCGAATCTGATCGCGCGCGATCCAGATGCCTGCTGTGGAACCGACTCGTTCACCGGGGTCAACGAACCAACGGGTCTCTTTGTCGACGGGAATGACCTCTTCGAGGTACACGTCCGCTGCGCCCTCTGTGCTGTAGGCAGCGAAGCTGTCATAGCCGAGATAGCCACCAACGTCGTCTCCGTCCTTCATGGAGACGATGACGAACTTCGGGTCGGCTTGTCCGAGAATCCAGTCCCAAGCTCCGGTGATCTCGTGCCGCTTATTGGTCTTCCACCCGAACCTGCGCCAGTTAGTCCACGGTTGCTCGCGATCACGGGTTACCCAGACTCGCTCGACCTCTGCCACGAGGTATGCGAGCAGCAACACACCGGTTCCCGCGACGGCGTATTGCCAGGGCTGTTTGTCGCCTTCAGTCCACGCTCGAAACGAGTCGCGGTCGCCGCCGAGCAGGGTGGCTGCCGTGACCACGATGGCGTAGGTGACGGCCGAGTAGTAGAGCGAGAGAACCGTCCAGCGCAGCCCTTCGCGTTCGATGCGCTTGTTGTGGGTTTGCTCGCCGCGACGCTGCGCGACAAACCCGGGTACCAGCGCGACTGCGGCGATCAGGAGCGCCGTTGTGGTGTCAGGAAGCAACTGTGTACTCCAGGGTTGTGCGGTGCTCGGCGGTGACGAACTCGACGCTGCCGCCGATCGCTTGGATGTAGGAGACGACGAGGGATAGGCGGCCGTCGTCGCGGTGCTCCAGGCTGGCGATGTGTGCGGGGCTGACGCCGACCGCTTCTGCGACCTCGGTTTGGGTGAGGCCGGCCCGGTGACGCTGCTCCTGAAGCCGCAGGCTTGCCGTGTTCACGCGCGGCTCTTCTGGCGGCGGCGGGCCCGGAGTGATCGTTAGATCGCGCACGTGTCCGACAAAGCGGCTGTGATCAGTCATCGCTCAGGCGACTCGTCGTAGCTCTTCCCGGCGGTCGGGTAGTTCGAGAACGACTTGTCCACCAAGCGCGCTGACGTAGGCGATGATCGTCGACAAGCGGGCGTCTTCGCTGCCTTCCAGTCTTGAGATGTGAGCGGGGCGCATCCCGATCTTCTCAGCGACTTGGGCCTGTGTCAGTCCCGCGTGATGACGCAGCTCCTTGAGGCGGAGGTTCGTGGTATCGAACCAGGGCTCCTCGGGAGGGCGTGGCCCGGGCGCTCGAGTGATCTTCAAATCGGAGCTGTCTCCGACGAAGCGGCTGTGGTCAGTCATGGCAATGGCTCCAGGTCAATGAGGTAGTACGGGGCGCCGCCAGCGTTGCTGGCGAACCGAATGCGGGGATCTTGGCGGTCAGCTCGGCGTAGTGCTGCACGGTGCCGTGCTCAAGCCGCGTGCCGGCAGCCCACTGCTGGATGCGCTCTTCACCGGTGTCGCCGGAGAGCTCGGCGAGCAGCGGAAGCGTCACGCTGCCTGTGTGCGCCTCGATCACGCGGGCCACGACGTCGAGGTGCAGCTGCATCGACACCAGGTAGTGCGGCTCGGTGAAGTCGTAGCCGGACGCCGCTACGTCAGCGGCCGTCGATGCGTCCTTGTCGGCGAGCGGCTGATACGGAACACCGTCTACATGTCTGGGGTCGATCAGGTAGAACGGCCTGCCGACGGCCTGCGCGGCGCCTGCCAGGAACTCTGCGAGATCCTCATCGGGCTTCGGGTCGATCACGACCGCGCCGGCGCCGGCGCGAATGCGGTGAGCGAGCAGCGCTTCGACGGTCCGCGTTTTGCCGCTGCCGGTCTGCCCGATCGCGCAAACGTGCCGTCCCGGACCGCTCGCAACTTTTAGCTCGCCGGCGGCGTCAAGAGCGATGTGTTCGCCGCGCACGTCGCGCGGTGTCTGGAGTTCGCCGCCCGGTCCGATCCGCACTCGGTCGCTCTGACCGCTGCGGCGCGCGGCGAGCCAGTCGCGCACGCTGACACGCCGCAGCTCGTATTGGCGGAGTTCGCCGCCGGCGCCGAGTGCTCTACGCCGGAACCCGAACGCGGCACGCCAACCCATCACGCCAGCCGATACGAGCGGCAAGCCAAGTATCGCTCCGTAGATGCCGCCGGTCAGTGAGAGCAGCACACCTGCGATGGCAAGTACGGCTGCTGCGGTCATGACGTGGCGGCCGCTCACGGTTGTGCGGTGATGAAGCCACCACGCCGCAGTCCAGCCGCCGGTGAGAGCGACCACCACAGCGGCCGACCAGACCACCATGAGGGGGCCGGTAATGGTCGTTGCGGCGATCGGCAGGTTGGGCATCTACTAGGTAGCCCGCGACCAGGGCAACCATGCCCCCCAAAAAACTCTTGACCTGGTTGGCACCTAGCCGTAGGTTCGTACTTAGAGCTGCCAAGCGAGGACCAAGAGGAGCGCTAGAAGGATGCGAGCGAAACTCTCAGCGGCACTGGTACCGCTCCTAGCGAGCGTCGGGGTTGCAATCAGCGCACCCCAGGCCGGGGCGGTAAACGTCTACCACTGCAACACGTGGTGGCTTGGCGGAACCGAGTGCCCGAACCAACCGCTTGGTGCTCGCCACACCTACAAGTCAGGGTCCGGCGCTTCGGATGCCGCTCCGGGAACGATGATTCAACGCTGGTATGTCGCGTACACCAACAGCAACGGTTCGAGCCCCAAATACAGCAACAGCACAGCCATCGGATTCGTGCTGGTCATGAACTTCCCCAACAACACGCAGCTACTACGCGGCTACAGCATCCAAACCCCTTACAATGGCAACCTCACCGGATTCGGGTCGTACTGACATGTCCGCTCTTCTCAATATGCGTTTCGTGGCCGCCAGCATCGCAGCGGTCGCAGCGATCGCAGTCATCGCGATTTCGAACAACGAAGACCGCGCCGCGACAGCGGCTCCCGCCCAGCCCCAAGCGACTCCGGCGTTTTCCAAGCTCGCAGCCGCGGGCCGCGAGGCTCTAACCCCCGAAGTCCGCGACGCACTCGCCCGTGCTGGCGTCACCAAAGACGCTGCGATCTCTGTCGCCGCGCGCGGGCCGTTCACGGTGGTCGTAGCTCGCGACAAGCTCACATATCTCGCGCTCGTACACAACGGCACGCAGCGATCGAGCATCGTTTACGCTCCAGCCGACACGCTGCAGACGAAGCCGGCGTGGGTAGCTGCGACAGACGCGACAGACGCAGGCGGAACGACAATGGCGATGCTCGTCCCCGACGGGAGCGACAGCGTCGAGGTCACGGAGACCGGCGGCGAGAAGTCCACTGTTGCGGTTACCGGGAACATCGCGCTCGTCCAGAGCAAGACCCTCGCGTCAGTCACGTATCGGTTCGGTGGCAAACCATACGTAGCAGAGCTCGCACCTAAGCCCGCTGCACCGTAAACGGCAGCTGCGTTAGTCGGTCGGCAGGACGCCGGGACTCTGCTCCGCATCCGAGTGCCCGCCCGTACCGCGATGTGTGTTCGGTACCGCCAGCGGTTCGAGTTGGTCGATCGTGCGGATCAGCAGCGCATCGGTGCCAAGCGCCGCAACGCCGGCCGCCGCGTCGGTACGTGCGCGCTCGATGACGCGGGCCATGCGCTGGTCGGGCACCACGTAGATCACGCGGCCGACGTGCTGTTTCTGTAGCGCCTTCCCCCAGCCGGTCAGGATCGCCCTCAACCTTCGGCCTTCCTTCTGGGTGCGTTCGACCTCGATCGCGGTCACGGTGCCTGCGAGTTCGGCAACGAGATCCGGGTGCCGTGCGTGAACGGCACCTTGGCCGTCGCGGCCCGCGAGAACGTAGCTCGAACTCCAGTGCTCAGGATCTTCACCCTCTGGTGGAACGGAGGTGTGCAGCTCGCGTTCTGCGCGCCACCACGTGCACGTCGGCGTCGACGTCTACGACAAAGCCTTACGACGTCCGATCTGGCCGCCGCGCGCCAGAGCTTCCGACCTACCCGATAGGTCTTGTCGCAGCGATATAGCGACCGTCTACTAGATCGCAGGAATTGCGGGCCATTGATGCCTGACTAGAAATGGACCGCGCGCTATTCGGCGCATATGCCGGAGCCAAGAAGCTCCTAGTTACGAACCGGTCGACCGTGCACAGGAAGTCACTGGCCTTCCTGTGCTGCACGGCGGCAGAGGCTTTTGCTGGCGAGGGATATTCATCCACCACCACGAGGAGAGCGTCGGCGGCTTTTCCGCACGCGATCATCGTTGAGCGCTCGGCGGTGCCAGGTGCCGCATTCGGACGGACATGTACCGTGTACACAAGCTCGGCATCACAATCCCCTTGTGCGGTCTTCGCGGCAGATCCGAAGGTCGCGATTTGGGCGCTCTGTTCGCTTCCGCATCCTGCTACGAGTGCGACGATGGCGGCCAGGGCGGCGCTCCAACGGACGCGCATCATGCGAATCGTCTTGACGCCCGAGAGCGCCTGTCCGTTTGTTGCCGCGGGGTCGCTCGCGGTCACGGTCACGTCAACGGGGTCGGTGCCGTTGAAGTAGTGGCCTTCGTCGTCGACGAGCGGCCCGC